>OHKU01000680.1_pt1 | contig 17957 bp, 9 predicted proteins | sample 1568911 | NCBI WGS metagenome assembly OHKU01 (sample SAMEA3879574, study PRJEB24766) | human gut metagenome | biome: human-associated habitat; feature: feces | place: USA | collected 1985/1987
GGTAACCATTTTTGTTAATTTTATGTGTATTTTATTGAATTTTTAATATATGTATGATATTATATTAGTTATATTATTGAGGTATTTTTATATTGCCTTAAAAGAAAGGATGGATATTAAAATGGGATGGATTATTTTAATAATTGTTGTTCTTATATTGGTTTTCCTAATAAATATATACAATAATCTTGTTTCGCTAAGACAAAAAGTTAAAAATGCTTGGAGCCAAATAGAAATACAATTGCAAAGAAGATTTGACCTAATTCCTAATCTTGTTGAGACTGTTAAGGGATATATGGGACACGAAAGTAATATTTTAACAAAAGTTGCAGAACTTCGCACTGCATGGGCAAATGCAAAAACTGTAGCAGAAAAATCTAATTTAGACACTCAACTTTCTGATACTTTAAAAACAATTATGGCTGTTTCAGAAGCTTATCCTGATTTAAAAGCAAATCAAAATTTTATAAGTTTACAACAAGAACTTGCTAACACGGAAAATAAAATTTCTTATTCTAGACAATTCTATAATGACATTGTAACTACATATAATACAAAGATTCAAGTATTTCCATCAAACATTGTAGCTGGATTGTTTAATTTTACACAAGAAACTTTATTTGAAGTAGATACCCCAGAAGCTAGAAAAAACGTGAAAGTTGATTTTAATAACTAGAATTTATACATAAAAAACATAGTGTATTTAACTGTAATACACTATGTTTTTTGTTTACTAAATATGTGTGTTTTAAAATTTCCAATTATTATATGTAATTTCTGCAATTTTTTCTGGTTCAATTTGCTTTACTTGTGCTATTTTTTCTACTAAATACTTTAAATTCCTTGAGTCATTTCTTGTCCCTCTATTAGGTTCTGGCGCCAAATATGGGCTATCTGTTTCAATAAGCATTTTTTCTAATGGTATCATTTGTATTATTTCATCTGCATTTTTAGAATTTTTGAATGTTATTGGTCCTGCTAGCGAAATGTAAAACCCTAGTTTTAGTCCTTCTTTTACAAGTTCTATGTTTAATGGGCAACAGTGAAATACTCCCTTCTTACTTGGTGTATTTTCCTTTAAAATTCTTATAGTATCCATAACCGCTTCTCTTGTATGTATTATTATTGGTAAATTCAGCTTGTTCGCTAATTTTATTTGGTTAATAAACGCCATTTGTTGTAGTTCTTTGTTTTCTTTATTCCAATAATAGTCGAGTCCGATTTCTCCAATGCCAACAACTTTATCGGCTTTTGCTATATCTTCTATTTCTTTTATTTGCTTTATTATTTCATTTTCTGTTTTTAATATATCATTTGGAGATATTCCACATATAGCATATATAAAATCATATTTGTTTGATAAGTCTATTGCCTTTTTAGAAGATTCTATATCATAACCTGCAACTATAATTTTTGTTATTCCAGCTTCATATATTTCATGTAATATTTTTTCTCTGTCCTCATCAAATTTTTCATCATTATAGTGTGAATGTGAATCGAAAAACCTCATTTTAGACTTTGCATCCTTTCCTAAATAGTTATCTTTGTTACAAATACTCTATTAATTATCTAATATTAATGTAAAGCTTGCCATTGCGTAGTTTTCTATATGTGATATACTCAAATCCTGGCTTATTATTTTTTTTATTTCTAATTTACTTATATCTGCTATTGGCCTTCCTTTTTCATCATTATATATCTCTATATTTTTCCATAACCAGTTAGAAGTATTGTTTATATTTTTAGAAATCGCTTTAAATATAGCTTCTTTTGCCGCAAATCTTGCCGCATAATGTTGATACTTCATTTTATTAGTTTTTTCGCAATATTCTTGTTCTTTTTCTGTGAATATTCTATCCACAAAAACCTGTCCTATCTGCTCAATACTTTCCTTTATTCTATTTACCTCTATTATATCTACACCTGTTCTTATCTCCATCTAAATTCTCCCTTATATAAGATTTTATCTGATAGAACTTTTTTATTTTCCAAATAAGTTCATAAGTGTGACAATAAATATACCTATTACTATTATTGCAATTATATTGCTTTGTTAATTCAAAATCATGCGACACAAGTATAATTGACATATCATATTTATTTTTTAATCTTAGGTATGTCTCTTCTAGCAATAAACTTTCTCTTTCCTTTTCTTCTATACTTATTCCAAGCTCATTGTTGGTTATTTCTTGTATCCATATAAATTTTGTAAAATTTATAAATTGCTCCTTGATCTTCTCAAAATTATTGCTCATATTAAACTCATATATTAACTTTTTTAGATATATTTTTTTGTATATGTTAAATATATAATGATATAAATATTTATTCTCATATTCAAATGGCAGTTTTGTATAATTATCTGTATTTATATCTGATGCCATTACAACTGTACTCCAGCTTGTAAACCCAAATTTTACATATCTTTGTTCAATTTCCTTTACCTTGCTATTTGTTTTAGAGTTTGCATTTGCTATATTGGCATAATTTAAAAATCTTTCATTTAGTACAGTATTATTTGTACTTTCGTTCCAGCAACCTTGATCTAAGCATACATATGAATATGTAATAAACCTTTCAGTATCTACATTTATTTTTTTTGCTCCTGTACTATTGCCTGCTATTTCTTTTATCAAACTTGAAAAATCCCTTATATCTTTAAAAGTGCTTGTTTGTATTCGTATGTTTTCATATTCCCTTAGTTGTGATAAATTTGAGTTTATATCTCTGAACTTATAATTAAAATTCAATACGTCATCTAAATTGTTTTCTCCATTTAAAACAGTTTTAAATGTTAAAAAGCATATACCTGTATTAAAGCAAATAATCTCCATTTTTAAAATATCAAAAAATATACCGTTCTGTTCTCCTACTTTTCCCTGTATATTTTTTTCTAATTCATATTCAAAAATTGTACAAGGATATTTTGAAAGTATTGCACTCTGCATCTTGTCTTCCATATTTTGAAGCTCATTTATTTTTTGAGTTGATAGTCCAAATGTCCAAAACATATAATCTCTTATATTTGGCAAAAAATATGTGTATATATCAAAATCTTTTATTCTATCAAATGTTTTTAATTTACACTTAGGATTTCTTATAAGCTTTAGCATATATTTATTGTATTTATTCGGTTCTATAATATACGGATATATGAAATACGTATATTGATATTTAATCTTTTGTTCCATCTGTATGCTTGCTCCTCCTATAATTTATTTTTCATCTGTATAATAATTTAAGTTTAAATCTTGGCCTCTATGCCATTTTCCTATAAAGTCTATTAATATACTGTTTTCTAATGAGTATGCTGGTGATATTGTGACTTCTCCTTTTGAATTAACGCATCCCCATAATCCATCTTTTTTTACACTTGCATATCCAAATTCATTTTGTTCTGTTGCATCATCATATATATAGTCAACCATTACTATACCATCTTTATTTACAAAACCATATTTCTTATCTTTTTTTGATAAAAATAATGTGTTACCTTTTAGTAATTCTATGTTAGATTTTTCCTCAAATTTAAAATTATAATATTTATATTCATCGTTTATTCTAATCTTCATATATCCTAAATCTTTGTTAATTTCTGTTACAATTCCATTTAATTTAACATTAAAGTCTCTGTCTATTAAATCTGAATTAATATTTTCTTTTGAACCCTCGTAGAAATCCACATCACTTCTATATATCAAGTTATTATATACAAAATCCAATTTTGTTTGTCCTGCTACATTTACAATCCCATATTTGCCTTCTAGTTTAGCAATGTAGTTATCTGCATATGTAAATTTTATATCTTCATATTTAGTTTCTAACTTTGTATCTCCAGAAATTGTCATTATTCCATATTTTCCATTTTTCTGAATTACAACATTTTCTCCATTTATTGATTTTACATCATCAAATTTTTCTTCTAAATATGAATTACCTGTTGTATCTACTATTTTCCATTTTCCATCTTGTTTTACTACAAATCTACCATTGCCATATATCTGTTTTACTTCATCATATTTAGCTTCTAGCGCAACTGATTTGTCCCAATTTATTACTCCATATTTTTCATTTTGCACTATAAATCCTTCTTCATATTTATTTCCTAGTTGTTTTATAGCTTTATATTGGTTTGGTATTACTATGTTTCCTATGTCATCAACTAATCCAAGCTTTCCATCTTTGTCTGTTATCAAGCTATTTTTTATTCCTTTTAATGTTGTAATTGAATTATACTCACATTTTAATAATTCATTTCCTTTATAATTTATTAATCCATATTTTCCATCTTTTTTTACTAACAAGACATCAGATTCATACCACAAATTATTATTTTCATCATAATTTTCTAATGCTTGCACAGACTCATACCCTGTAAGTACTTCTTCTTTCTTATCATTTAACACTTTTGTTTTATATAAGCCCTTTTCATAATCTACATCATATGTACAAATAAATATGGCTTTTGATGGGTTTGGGATTATTATTGTTTCATCATATGTTGGTTCTATAACAGTAGTCCCTTTTGAATCTATTACTCCCCATTTATTATTAGTATATACTGCGAAATACTTTTGAACAACTGTCTTTTCCACAGCTCCTTTATTTGATTTTAGTATCTTTCTTATTCCTACAATAAACATTATAATTACTGCAAAAGCTATTATTACAGCAAATACTTTTTTCATGTTTAGTTTTCGTCCTCCACTATATCTTCTTCCTCTTTCCATATATTTTTTCATTCCTTTCAATATAGCTTTTTATACATATATAATATATCATACTTTTTTGTAGAAATATAGTATTTTTTTATTTTTTTTATTAGCAAATAAACGGAACTATAAAAAGTCCCGTTTACTTTATTAATTATTGCATTCTTCTTCACAGTCACATTCTTCTTTTTCTGTGTCTATGTGTATATTTTTGTATTTGCTTAATCCTGTTCCAGCTGGAATTAATTTACCTATTATAACATTTTCTTTTAAGCCTATTAATTCATCTACTTTTCCTTTTACTGCAGCTTCTGTTAACACTCTAGTTGTTTCTTGGAAAGATGCTGCTGATAAAAAGCTCTCTGTTGCAAGTGATGCTTTTGTTATTCCTAATAATACACGTTTATATGTGGCTGGTTTTTTACCTTCTGCTATCATTTTTTCGTTTTCTTCTTCTAGTTCATTTATATCCACTAGTGAACCTGCAAATAGTCCTGTATCCCCATTATCTTCAACTCTAACTCTTTTTAACATTTGTCTACCAATAACTTCAATATGTTTATCGTTAATATCAACACCTTGGTTTCTATAAACTTTTTGAACTTCTTGTACTAAGTATTTATGAACTCCATCAACACCATTTATTGCTAATATTTCATTTGGATTTATAGAACCCTCTGTTAATGACATTCCTGCTTCTACTTCATCCCCGTCTTTTACACGTAATTTTGATCCAAAAGGTATTGAATATGTTTTACTATCATCTTTGCTTGTGACAATAACTTCTTTTTTGCTTTTATCCTCTGAAATTTTTACTTTACCAGAGATTTCTGTTACTATAGCTAATCCCTTTGGTTTTCTAGCTTCAAATAATTCCTCAACTCTAGGAAGACCTTGAGTGATATCTGCAACACCTGCGACACCACCAGAGTGAATTGTTCTCATGGTTAACTGTGTTCCTGGTTCTCCGATAGATTGTGCAGCAATAATACCTACAGCTTCGCCTATGTTTACCTCTGCTCTTGAAGCTAATCCCATTCCATAACATTTGCGACATACACCATGTTTTGTTTTGCACTCTAATACTGTACGAACTTTAACTTTTGTTATTCCTGCTGCAACTATTTTTTCTGCTATTGCTTCTGTTATAAGCTCTTCGGTTGTTACTATTATCTCACCTGTTTCTGGATTCTTTATGTCTTCTAATGGATATCTTCCCAATAAGCGTTCTTCTAGTTTTTCTACTACTTGATTTCCGTCTTTAATATCTGAAAGTTCCATTCCTTCCTTTGTTCCACAGTCATCTTCTCTTACAATTATATCTTGTGCTACATCAACTAATCTTCTTGTTAAGTATCCTGAGTCTGCAGTTCTTAAAGCTGTATCTGCTAAACCTTTTCTAGCACCGTGTGCAGAAATAAAGTATTCTAGTGCATCTAGACCCTCACGGAATGAAGATGTAATAGGAATTTCTACTGTTTTACCAGTTGTACTAGCCATAAGTCCACGCATACCAGCAATTTGTCTTAATTGGTTTATGTTACCTCTGGCTCCTGATTGTGACATCATATATACTGGGTTTAATTCTTCAAAATTACTCTTCATTGCTTCTGTAACTTCATCTGTTGCTTTTTCCCATATTTTAATTACAGATTGATATCTTTCTTCGTCAGTAATTAAACCACGTTTATATTGTTTTAATACGTCATTTACTTTTTCGTTTGCACTAGCTAATATTTGTTTTTTAGCTTCTGGAACTTTTACATCATCAACAGAAACTGTAATAGCACCTATTGTTGAATATTTATATCCTGTTGCCTTAATATAATCTAGTAGTTCTGCTGTTGCATCTAATCCATGTTTGTTTATTGATTTTGCAATTATTTTTCCTAAATTTTTCTTAATAACTGGGAAGTCTATTTCTAATTGGAACTCATTTTCTGGGTTTGTTCTATCTACAAAACCTAAATCCTGTGGAATTCCTTGGTTATATATAATTCTACCAACTGTTGTTTCTATTATTTTATGTTTTTCAACTCCGTCTACTACTTTGCTCATTCTTACATGAATTTTAGCATGCAAACCTAAATCTTTGTTTACATTTGCAATAATTGCCTCTTCTGGAGAAGAAAAATACATTCCTTCGCCTTCTTCACCTTCTACAATCATTGTTAAATAGTAGCTTCCTAAAATCATATCTTGTGTAGGAACAGTTACTGGTTTACCATCTTGTGGTTTTAACAAGTTATTTACAGATAGCATTAAAAATCTTGCTTCTGCTTGTGCTTCTGGTGATAATGGGATATGTATAGCCATTTGGTCACCGTCAAAATCCGCATTAAAAGCTGTACATACTAATGGATGTAATTTTATAGCTCTTCCTTCTACTAAAACTGGCTCAAATGCTTGAATTCCCAATCTATGTAATGTAGGCGCACGGTTTAATAATACAGGGTGGTCTTTTATAACCTCTTCCAATATGTCCCATACTTCTGGCCTTAGTCTTTCTACCATTCTCTTTGCATTTTTAATATTGTGAGCTATTCCACGTCCAACTAATTCTTTCATTACAAATGGTTTAAATAATTCTACAGCCATTTCTTTTGGAACACCACATTGATATATTTTAAGTTCTGGTCCAACAACTATAACTGAACGTCCTGAATAATCAACACGCTTTCCTAATAAGTTTTGACGGAAACGTCCTTGTTTTCCTTTAAGCATATCTGATAATGATTTCAAAGGTCTTCCACCAGCACCTGTTACTGGTCTTCCTCTCCTACTATTGTCTATTAAAGCATCTACAGATTCCTGTAACATTCTTTTTTCGTTTCTTACAATTATTTCTGGTGCTCCTAACTCTAGTAACCTTTTTAATCTGTTATTTCTATTTATAACTCTTCTGTATAAGTCATTTAAGTCTGATGTTGCAAATCTACCACCATCTAATTGAACCATAGGTCTTAAATCTGGTGGAATTACAGGTACAACATTCATAACCATCCACTCAGGTTTATTTTCTGATAGTCTAAATGCTTCCACAGTATCTAATCTTTTAATTAGTTTTGCCTTTTTCTGCTCGCTTGCTTTTTCTAATTCTTTTTTTAGTTTTTCAGATAGTTTTTCTATGTCTATTTCTTCTAGTAATTTTCTTATTGCTTCTGCTCCCATTTCTGCTTTAAATGAGCCTTTTCCATATTTCTCTTCTGCTTCATGATATTCTTTTTCTGATAATACTTGTGTCTTTGTTAATGAAGACGTTCCTTTATCTGTAACAATATATGAAGCAAAATATATAACTTTTTCTAGGTTTCTTGGAGAAACATCTAGTAATAAAGCTATTCTACTTGGAATTCCCTTAAAATACCAAATGTGAGCTACTGGTGCAGCAAGTTCAATATGCCCCATTCTTTCACGTCTTACTTTAGATTTTGTTACTTCTACACCACATCTGTCACAAACAATTCCTTTATACCTTACTCTTTTATATTTACCACAATGGCATTCCCAGTCTTTTGTAGGTCCAAATATTCTTTCACAAAAAAGTCCATCTTTTTCTGGTTTTAATGTTCTATAATTAATAGTCTCTGGTTTTTTTACTTCTCCTTTTGACCATTCTCTTACTCTTTCGTCTGATGCAATACCTATTTTAATTTTATCGAAAATTTCTAGTTCATCCACTGCTTTTAGCCCCCTTGACTTCTATTTTTTCTTGTTTCTTAAGGATTTTTGCTCAATACACTGCTGTGCAATTCCATTTTGTCTGTGTAAAATCCTTTTTGAAACTATTTAATTATTTTACTCATCTAGCATATCTTGGTCTTCTAGCAAGTCATCTTCACCTAAGTCTGTATCATCTATTAGTATTTCGTCCTCATCTAGCATTCCGTCTATGTCGTCTAATAGCATATCTTCCCCAAGTTCTTCTCCGTCTTCTTCTATATATCCATCATTTAAGTCATTTTCATCTACAGCATCTTCTTTTCCAGAATCAAAATTAAAATCTATGCCGTCTTCTATATTCTCTTTTAATTCTAATTCCTTGTTATCTTCTGAGTATAGCTTTATGTCTAATCCTAAACTTTGAAGTTCTTTTATTAATACCTTAAATCCTTCTGGTACTCCTGGTTCTGGAACATTTTCTCCTTTTACAATAGCCTCATATGTTTTTACACGTCCAACTACATCATCTGATTTTGTTGTTAGCATTTCTTGCAATGTATAAGCTGCACCATATGCCTCTAATGCCCAAACTTCCATCTCTCCAAAACGTTGTCCACCAAACTGTGCCTTACCTCCTAATGGTTGTTGAGTAATAACTGAATAAGGTCCTGTTGAACGAGCATGTATTTTGTCATCTACTAAATGGTGAAGTTTAAGCATATACATAACACCTACTGTAATTGGGTGGTCAAAAGCTTCTCCTGTTCTTCCATCATATAGTATTGTTTTACCATCTTCTGATAATCCAGCTTTTTTCAATAGTTCTCTTATTTCTTCATCTGTTGCTCCATCAAATACTGGTGTTGCAACTTTCCAGCCCAATGCTTTTGCTGCCATTCCCAAATGTACTTCCAATACTTGACCTAAGTTCATACGAGAAGGTACACCTAATGGGTTTAAAACTATATCTACTGGTGTTCCGTCTGGCAAGAATGGCATATCTTCTTCTGGAAGTATACGAGAAATAACACCTTTATTTCCGTGACGTCCTGCCATTTTATCTCCAACAGATATTTTTCTTTTTGTAGCTATATAACATCTTATTATTTGATTTACGCCAGGTCCTAATTCGTCTGAATTTTCTCTTGTAAATATTTTTATATCGACTATTGTTCCTGCTTCACCATGTGGTACACGTAATGAAGTATCTCTTACTTCTCTAGCTTTTTCTCCAAATATAGCTCTTAACAATCTTTCTTCTGCTGTAAGCTCTGTTTCGCCTTTTGGAGTTACTTTACCTACTAATATATCTCCTGGTCTTACTTCTGCACCTATTCTTATAATTCCATTTTCGTCTAAGTCTTTTAGGCTATCATCTCCAACGTTTGGAATGTCTCTTGTAATTTCCTCTGGTCCTAATTTTGTGTCACGACATTCACAATCATATTCTTCTATATGAATAGATGTATATACGTCTTCTTTTACCAATCTTTCATTAATTAATACAGCATCCTCGTAATTGTAGCCTTCCCAAGTTGTAAATGCTATTAAAACATTTTTTCCAAGCGCCATTTCGCCATTTTTTGTAGATGGTCCATCTGCTATTAGATCTCCAGCCTTAACTTTTTCTCCCTTTACTACAACTGGTCTTTGGTTAATACATGTTCCACCATTTGTTCTTTTGAATTTTCTTAAATGGTATGTATCTATTTCATCTTTTTTATTTCTAATTCTTATTTCATCACCAGTTACTTTTTCAACTATTCCATCAGATTTTGCAAGTACTGTAATACCAGAATCTCTTGCTGCTCTGTATTCTATACCTGTTCCAACTATTGGCGATTCTGCTGTAAGTAATGGAACCGCTTGACGTTGCATGTTTGATCCCATTAGAGAACGCTTAACATCATCATGCTCTAAGAAAGGAATCATTGCAGCCGCAACAGAAACAAGTTGTTTTGGCGATACATCAACAAAATTAACCTTATCTTTATCTGCAACTGTTATTTCTTCTCTATGTCTTACTCTAATTCTGTCATTTATAAATTTTCCTTCTTCATCAACAGGTTCAGAAGCTTGTGCAATTATATATTTATCTTCTTCATCTGCTGACATATACATAATTTCATCTGTAACTTTTCCGTCAACCACTTTTCTGTATGGTGTTTCTACAAATCCATATTCATTTATAATTGCAAATGAAGAAAGCGCAGATATTAATCCAATGTTTGGTCCTTCTGGTGATTCTACAGGGCAAAGTCTTCCATAATGTGTATAGTGAATATCACGAACTTCAAATCCTGCTCTTTCTCTTGAAAGACCCCCAGGGCCTAATGCAGATATTCTTCTTTTATGTGTTAGCTCAGATAATGGGTTTGTTTGGTCCATAAATTGTGATAATTGTGAACTTCCAAAGAACTCTTTTATTGATGATGTTATTGGTTTTGTATTTATTAATGTTTGTGGAGTAATAACATCTAAATCTTGTATTGTCATTCTTTCTCTTACTACTCTTTCTAATCTAGTAAGTCCAATTCTAAATTGATTTTGTAATAATTCTCCAACACATCTAATACGTCTATTTCCTAAATGGTCAATATCATCAACATTTCCTAAGCCATTATCTAGATTTAATAAGTAGCTTATTGATGCAATCATATCTTCATTGGTTATATGTCTTGGAATTAATTCTTCAATTCTTTCTTTTATAACATCATGTAATTTATCTTCTGGTGTTGTATCTATTATTGATTTTAATACTTCATAATTCACATATTCTTTAATATGTAGGTCAGACAAATCCACATTTGGTAAAACTTTGTGGATATTTACTGTTCCATTTCCTATAATTCTTACTCTTCTATCATCAACTTTTACGTCTACAATATTTATACCCAAATTTCTAATATTTTCTGCTACTTCTTCTGAAATTACAGAATCTTTTTCTACTAAAACTTCTCCTGTTTCAGAATCTACAATATCTTCAAATGCAACTTTGCCTGTTATTCTAGTTGATAAACTTAATTTTTTATTAAATTTATATCTTCCAACTTTTGCTAAGTCATATCTTCTGTCATCAAAGAATAAACCATTAAACAAATTCCTTGCAGCATCAACTGTTGGAAGTTCTCCTGGTCTTAATTTTTTATATATTTCTATTAAAGCTTCGTCTGGTGTTTTAACTGTATCTTTTTGTATAGTAGCTGTAATTTTTGGTTCCTCGCCGAATAAAGCAATTATTTGCTCATCTGTTGCAATTCCAATCGCTCTTAATAATGATGTAACTGGCAATTTTCTAGTTCTATCAACTCTTACATAGAAAACGTCATTTCCATCTGTTTCATATTCTAGCCAAGCTCCTCTTATAGGCATTACTGTTGAAGTATAAATTCTTTTACCTGTTTTAGGGTCGAATTCTTTTGCGTAATAGCATCCTGGTGAACGTACTAATTGGCTAACTACAACTCTTTCTGCTCCATTAATAACAAAAGTACCACTGTCTGTCATAAGTGGGAAATCTCCAAGGTAAATCTCTTGTTCTTTAATTTCTCCTGTTTCACGGTTTATTAATCTTACTTTTACATGCAATCTTGTTGCATATGTAGCATCTCTTTCTTTTGCTTCTTCTAGTGTGTATTTTGTCTTTTCTTCCATATAGTAATCTAAAAATTCAAGAACTAAATTTCCAGAATAGTCAACTATAGGTGAAATATCTTTTAGTATTTCTCCTAGTCCTTCTTCTACAAACCAGTCATATGAATCTTTTTGTACCTTGATAAGATTTGGCATTTCTATAGAATCATCTATTTTTGCAAAAGTCTTACGAGTACATTTTTCATATTTGATGTCTTTCATCAAAAATCACCTCTAAAAAATATTAAGCAGAAAAATATATATCAAATCATTCAAAAGTCCTTCTTGTCTTCCTAAAGACATTTGCAATAACACAAACTTCCTGCTCTCCAAGTTCTATTATTTGCAAATATTTTTAAGAGCAATTCCTCTTTTAAACAATTTACATAACTATAAAATTTAACAACAAAAAAACTATTGACAAATATTACGTTTTGTCAATTTTCTTGTTGTTTGTTAATTTTCTTTTAAAAACACGTTTTCTATTTTTACCACCCTTGTTTCTAAATAGAATTAATGTCTCTCCATATTAACACATCTATAATCTAGTATACCCCATTCTAACGCAACTTGTCAATAGTTTCCATTTTATATTTTTAATTTTTTATGCACCTAAAATTGCACCTGCAGCGCCAAAAACTCCCGCTGACGCCAACCCCATTATTATTCCTGCCAAAATAACTCCTGCCATTACTGCTATACTACTTTTTTTAAAATCCATGTCTAGTAAGCTGGCTGCAAGAGTACCCGTCCAAGCTCCTGTACCTGGCAAAGGAATACCAACAAAAATAAATAATGCCCAGTATAGACCTCGTCCTGCTTTTTCCTGAAGTTTTTTTCCACCTTTTTCTCCTTTTTCTAAGCAAAACTTAAAAAACTTTCCTATAAACTTTTTATCTGCTCCCCATACCAACACTTTTCTTGCAAAGAAAAATATAACTGGAACAGGTAACATATTTCCAATAATACAAATTAAATACAGTGGCAATATATCAATAGGGCCTCCCCATAAATTGCTAAGACCAATTGGTACAGAGCCTCTTAATTCTATAAGTGGTATCATTGAAATTAAAAATACTAAAAAATATTTTTTAATCATAATCAAACTCCATAATAAAATATTAACTGGGTAATATTTTATTATATAAACGTATAAATGTAAATAGTTTTTTATCAAATGCAAATTGTTATATATAGCAAATGATTACACATATTTTTAAAATAGAGGATAACCTAAGTCATCCTCTATTTTTTTATATTACATATTTTCTTATTAATGCTATTCCTGTTGCCATTATTGCTAAAATTGACATTGTTAGTATTATATATTGTCCTGTTGTTCCTGTTTGTAATGATAAAATTACTGGTGCATCATCTTGGTCGTCTTCGCCTTCTACTTGATTATTTGGTGTAGAATCTATATCTGGTGTATTACTTTCATTATAGTCTTCGCTTATTTCTGCAACATTTACTTTTAAATTTAAGTTATTTTTATCATTGATCCATGTTAATGTTATTTCTACTGTTGCGCTTTCTCCTGGCTGTAATAGTGTATTTTCTAATTGTCTTGTTACTACTTTGCCCTCTACTTCTTCCCAATTTGGGTTATCTTCTTTTATGAATTTTAGGCCTTCTGGTATATAATCTGAAATTTCTTTAACATATCCTGCTATTTCTCCTTCGTTTGTTACTTTTATGTTATAAGTAAATTTTACAATTATATCTTTTAGTCTACTTTCTTTTATATCTACTTTAACAACTGGCTCTGGATCTTCATCACCTGTGTGCCCTGTTTTTACAATTGTTGTTTTTCCATCATATATTGTTATTGATGATGTTACCCATTTCTTTAATGCTAAGTCAAAATATTTTACTTTAACTTTTTCAATGTCTATATCATCCTCATCTGGCTTATTGTTATTTGGCTCTGAATCTACATCATTTACAGGTTTGCCATATTCATCACTGTCGTCTGAAATTTCTGCAGTATTTATTATTATTCTATCTGATGTGCTTGGCTCTTTTACCTTAAATACTACTTTTACATCTTTATAGTCTGGCTGTGTCATTGTTGATGGATTATATGCTTGTATTAAGTTTTCGCCTTCTTGTTTCTCTTGTTCTTTTGATAGGTAATCTGTTTCTATATATTTTGCTTCTTTTACATCTGTTGCTAATTCTCCATCTTCCTTGTACATTTTCCATCTATATTGTGTGTTAGTTTCATTTTCAGGTAAAAACTCTAAACCTTCTGGAATGTCATCTTTTACTCTCTTAGCATATCCTGCTTGATTTCCCTCATTATATATTCTTAATGTATATGTTACTAAATCTTCTGTCATAACACTTACAGGTGTTTTTGGATGTTCATATGTATATGTTCCATCTGCTTTTCTTGTAAACACTGGTATTCTTTCTGTTACTTCTTCTTCATTTACCTTTGTTATAAATTTTCTTAATGATAAATCAAATCTTTGTAAAACCAATTTTTCAAAATCATCATCGTCTTCTTGTCCTGGAATGTATTCATCTCCATTGTTTATTTCGTCATCTTTATAGTTTGGCAATGTTTCATCTGTTGGTAAAACAACACTTGCTGTTGAATCTCTATCTGATGTTGTATTTCCATTTATATCTACATATCCAGAAATTTCTGCTATATTTGTAATTTTCTTGTATATATTACTGTTTAATTTAACTTTGCATTTTATTTTTACATCTATATAGTCAATTCCATTGGTTGTTAATTTATCTAATTTTATTTTATCATTTCCTTGTTTTCTATCTTGGTAAATTGTATCCCTACTTGCTGAGTTTTGTGTGTCTAATGATGTTATATCTGTTCTAACTGTTCTACCATCTCCGCTAACTGTCCATCCATAGCTTGCATTTAATTCATCATCTACTATAAATTCTAGTTGTTCTGGTAAATGGTCTGTTATTTCTGTAACATATCCATCTTCTTCACCTTCATTGTACACTCTTATTGTATATATTATTACATCTCCTAAGTCAACTGCTACTGGTGCCTTTGAATGTTTATATATTGCAGTTTTAGATGTTCCATTTAATAAGTTTGTTATATCTACTATTGGAGCTCTTAAATAATTATTGTTTTCATCTTTTAACTCAACACCATTTACTGAAGTTATAAACTTTCTTAATGATAAGTCAAATTCTGTTTTTATTGCTGGTTCAATTACCAATTTTTCAAAGTCTTCATCATCCTCGTGGTCATCTTCTTTAAATATTCTTGCATCAACATTAGCAGGAGTTGAATCTCTATCATCTATTTCTAATGCGTTATTGTCTTCTGCAATTTCTGCAATGTTTCTTAGAGTAATTCTTTCTTCTCCTGGTGTTGCTGTCACAACACATTCAACTTCTAAATCTTTATAGTCTAATTCTTCTTGATTAAATGCTTTTATTTCTGTATCTTTTAAGTATGTGCTGTGTATTACAGTTGCCCCTTCTATATATTCATGTTTTACAGCTTCCCATCCGTATTTTTCATTTACTTTGCTATTTTCTGCTAGTTGTAGTCCTGCTGGCAATATATCTTCTACTTTTGTAGCATATCCTGCTGTATCCCCTTCGTTATATATTCTTATAATATATGTTACTATATCTCCTTTTCTAACTGTTACAGGTGTTTTAGTATGTGTATATATTGCTGTTGTATTTAAGGTTTTTCTATTATTTATTAATGGTGTAACATCTACTTGTGGTTCTCTGTTTTCTAGCCCTAAACTTTCTAGTTCTGTACCATTAACTTTTGTAATAAATTTTCTTAATGCTAAGTCAAACTCTGGTTTAACTTCTATTGGTTTAATTACTAATTGTTCAAAATCATCATCATCTTGTTGATTTATTGTTCCATAATTTGGAATATCTACATTTCCTGGTTCCGAATCTCTATCTGCCTCTTGATATATATTTGAATCATCTGTAATTTCTGCAATATTTTTTAACAATATTTTTTCGTTTCCAGCATTCATTGTTACTTCGCACTCAATTTCTAAATCTTTATAATCTAGATTTTCATCATCAAATGCTCTAATAACTTGGTCTGCTAATTTATTTGTTCCAACATATGTTTTTCCATCGCCAGTTTTTAATACTTCCCAACCATTATTTGTATTTATATCACTGTTAGTTGCAAGTATTAATCCTTCTGGTAAAACATCTTCCACCATTGTTGCAAATCCATCTGTTTTACCCTCATTATATATCCTAATTATATATGTTACTTTATCTCCTGGATTTACTATTATTGGATTTTTGGTGTGTTCATATATTGCTGTAGTTCCTGTTCCTGATATTAAAGGTGTTAAGTCTACTCGTGGTATTCTACTATCTTTACCTGTTAATTCTACTCCATTAATTTTTGTTATAAATTTTCTTAAAGCTAGGTCAAATTGAGGCTTTGTATAGTTTATAGCTAATTCATCGTTAGCTTCTACTTTTTTTCTGTCTATTATTGCTATTGGTTGATTTGATGCTATTGCATTTGTTACAACCCAATATCTTATATCTGTAGCAAAATATGAAAAGTCTATTTTTATTTTAACTTCATTAACGTTTGTAGACATTGGTACAGAAATATAGAATTTCTTGTTTACTTCTATATTTTGTAATGTATTATTATTGTTATCTAATATAGTATAATTTTCTATTTCATTCCCATTACCATCTGTAAAAGTAACATTATATGTATATTCACAATTAATATTTTGTTTTATTTTATATGGTCCTACTATATATTTGTTATTTTCTACTTTTACTGTAGGATTTGTTTTTTCTATTTCAAGTGGTTTTACGGTACTATTTATTGATGGGCTTAATGCTGCTTGTGCATTTGCATTGTTTATAAAGTATTTTATCAATTTATTTGCTTGAGTATGTCTTGCTTCTCCATTTTCAAAGATGTATTCTCCACCTAATTTTTGGTTTATAGCAAATGTTCCATCTTCATTTTTTATATAAAATATAAACGAATCTCCTACTTGATATTCTGAGTTAGGATTTGTGAAATACCATATAGCTAATTGTTGTACCGCATCTATATCTTCATATGTCAACTTGTTTTCGCTTTGAGGTATTCCTGCTTTTTCTAAAAGTTTATTTTTATACTCATTTGCTGTATTTTGTTCTTGTGCTGTTTTTGGTGCTACATATGAATTATCTAATATCCATAGCATTTTTTTGTATGTTTCACCTTCTGGTAGTACAGATAGATATTCTGCTGGTATTTTTTCTTGTTTCATATCAAAAGAGCTTGTATACAATTTTTTCTCTGTTTCTGAACTTCCCCAGTTGTTGCTACCAAAACCAATGCCTGCTCTTAAACAGTATATTGTTTCACTATGGTCAGCAACTGCTGAAGGGGTTGTTCCTGTTCCATATGAACATATTTCCCATACGTTTTTTCCATTAACTATGTAGCCATTTCCAGATTCACGTAATAGTTCTAGTCCAAACCATTTATTTTCTGTTCTAGCACTAACCATACTAAACATACTTGTCATTAGTATAAACATAAGTGTTAACAATATAAGTACATTTTTCTTTTTTAGTTTCATTCCTTTTACCACCTTTTTATCTTTTATTATAATTTTATTTTATATTTTTTTCCAATGTAAGTCAATAACAGTATTTGCCTACTATTCCATAATGTTCTAAATCAGTGTTTGTGTCACTACGGATATTGCAAATACACATTTTGCCTTCATATATTACAATTATATTACATTTTGGTTACATTTTCAATACATTTTCCTAATTTTGCTATGGATTTACGGTTTTCCGCTATTTATTTTATTAATGCATTTCTGGCTAAAACACTGTCTGGATGTATAAGCTTTTTTTCATCTATTATATCTTTTATATTTAAATCTAACATATATAAAACGGCTACATCTAAATTTTTTTCTGATAATTCACGAACAT
>OHKU01000692.1_pt1 | contig 17787 bp, 25 predicted proteins | sample 1568911 | NCBI WGS metagenome assembly OHKU01 (sample SAMEA3879574, study PRJEB24766) | human gut metagenome | biome: human-associated habitat; feature: feces | place: USA | collected 1985/1987
AATTGGCCGCCAATCCGCAATCCTGACAAGCGACATAGCTAATACTTGGCTTATCGTCTATATTAATCGTGGTGATAGCGGGCCGCCCATTACAGATTGGGCAACGCGGCGCATCTGTGTCCCTGTCTACATCGATGTTAAGTGCCATACTGATTATCCTCCTTACAATATCCACGCCATCCCGCCGCACCACACAGTCAGCGCGATCAGCGCCACCGTGTATCGCGTCACGGGCGGTCCGTCTGCTAGTAGTGCTATGGCCATGACCAAGAGGGCCGCTGCGGAGATCACGACGGGCAGTGATTTACGTAGTTTGGTCATGGTTCCCTCCCATGAATTTAATGAATGGAACCTTCGGAATTTTTACCCGTGATCCATAAACGATTACAGGAAACCCCAGGGCCTCTTTATTTTTCCGCGCCTGATGCCGAATCCAGTTCGGGTCAGCTCCAAGAACAGGCGCGACCTGTGCCGCCGTTAACCAATCTCTATTTATGACTTCAAGTTCAGAGAGAGTCATGCTATCCTCCTATTAAACACCGCATCAAACACATACTCATCATCCGGCACCACGCTTGCGTAGCCGTTTATGATCTCACTGTAGTACGGCCCTTTGCCCTCGATCGGCCTGATGTCGTCCTGGTAAGTCGCCAGCTCTTCACCATTCAGGATGACTGTTACGGTTCCGTTGGTGGGTGCATGGCGCTTGCGGATTACTTTGATTTCCATGGGGGCCCTCCTTTGGACGGATTAGCATATTACGATCTTGTACTCGGGATGATTGAGATCCTCACCGTTGCGGTACTCTATGTATGCGTACCACCTATCGCTGCTGTGATAGATCTCTGGGATACGGCAATCCTGATGCACACACCCGCTGCCAGTACTAATTGTGCAACCGCCTGATCGTGTCCAAGGGGTGGCCTCTCGCAATCCCCGACCGATAAGTCGGGCCGCTTCAGCTGATTTCGCGAGATAAAATATATAACTTGAGTTATTTGTTTGATTCATAGTTGTCCTTCCTTATCCGCAGCTACAAACATAGTTATAGCTGGTTACCTTTCTGTCTTCTTCCGTCCACGACTTGATCGCAATCGGCCGCGGCCGTACTGCTAGCCGATACTGCCTCCAGCACCGAGGACACGCATTATTAATCATAGTTGCCTTCCCCCCCCCTAACTCGCCTGCTGGGCTGTGGCTTTCTGGGTGTTGTTTTGTTCCATTGTTTGCTGAGTAAACCTAACGCTCTTAGCTATCAATATAAGCAAATCTTTATTGGACGCAGAGAGATCGTCGAATATTGTCTTCATGTAGGTATTTTTACTTTCCATTGATAGTACCTCCTTTATTTTGATCGTTTATTGATTTTATGGTTTAAGTATAAATCAATGATTGATTAATGTCAAGCCCATTTTGAAATTTTTATTGACTAAATTATCGTTCATTGATATCATTAATTAGAGGTGATTTAAATGAATGAACGAATACGAAAGCTTAGAAAGGCTCTAGGTTTTAGTCAAAAAGAATTCGCTGAAAAAATTGGCTTAAAGCAAAACGCCATAAGTTATATGGAGAAAGAAGGCGCAACTGTAACCGAACAAAATATAAAAGTCATTTGTTCACAATTCAGTGTGAATGAAGAGTGGCTTCGTTCTGGAGCAGGCTCCATGTTTATTGTAAACAACAAGAAACAAAAAGAATTTTTTGCTATCTTTGATGACTTATCGCCTATCCTTCAGGATTATTTAATCAAAACCGCTAAGGACTTGCTTGATACGCAAGCGAAAATGCAATCTGACGAGCAAAAGAATGACTAATCAAATAATAAACCATCTCCAATCGGGCCGAAATGGCCCTTTATTTATATACCTGCCCCCACTGTATATTGATAATTGCAACAATATATGCTAATATCCGTATGTAACACAATTATTAATACAGTGAGGAGAGACGCTATGAAACACATCATGAAAACATTTGCTGTCCTGATCTTGGCTCTAGTCATTATGATCGGATGCGCACCGACAAGCACTGACCCAACGCCGTCACCCAAAGATGAGGTAACATCATCGCCTAAATCCGATCCAACCCAGACGCCTGATCAGTCCGAATCTGCTTACGCAATAGGAGATAAAGTAACCGTAGGAAACTGGGAAATTACTGTGGAGTCGTTTGACGTAAAGGATCAAGTGCCTGCCTCGTACGGATCGTTTAAACCAGATAGCGGAAACAAATATGTAGTTGTCAACTTAGAAGTAAAGAACAATGGCTCGTCAATGGAGACCTTCTGGCCGACTGTGTCGTTCGGGAAAGACTATGTAAAGGCTATCATAGCTTATGGCGAATACACCTTTTCTTCCAGCCAGCTGTTAGGTCACGAAGATGACCTTCATGATACAGCTCTAAATCCTCTATCATCTAAAAAAGGCATCATAGCTTTCTCTGTTGCAGAGGAGGCCGCTATATCCGGCGAACTACAACTTAAGATAATTGAGGGCGGAAAAGCTGTTTGTGTCTTTGATCTAAAATAAGTAACCGTAAATATTCAATTATCAAGGTACACTTAACAGACCATCCAACGCAGTATGTTTTGGATGGTTCGTTATTTATATTAAAGGGTTAGGTAGACAAAACTAAGGCAAAGGACAATAGACACTTGTTACGATAGCAAATATAATGCGACACAATATATTCTCCTTCTGTATCTGGCAGATTTGCCGATTATAACTATATATCCTAAAAATCGACAAAAGGTAACGCTGGTAAATTATGTAGTTTGCGCATGTCATGATATGGTGTATAATTGTGTTGTCGCATGGGTGCGTGGATAGAAATAAATAAAAAATAAAGAAAGAAATAGACAAATTGATAGCGAGTTAGCTATTGAAATACAATAGCAAATATGCTATAATCTAACTGTAACACAGTAAAGGAGTTCAGACAATGCCAACAATCTGCATGTTTCGTGGGATAAAGATTTATATAAACTGGCGTGAGCATCAGCCGCCTCACTTCCACGCCACCTATGGAGGGAAAGAAGTTATCGTTTCTATTCATGAATTGGAAGTGCTGGAAGGCTCAATGCCAAACAAACAAGTAAAAATGCTTCTGGGCTGGGCGGCTTTCCATCAAGAAGAACTTTTGGAAAACTGGAGCCTTGCAGAGAACAAGCAGGAGCTTTTCCCTATTGAGCCGCTGAAATAATTGGTTTGGATGGAATGGAAAAGGAGTGTTAAACATGCCAAGAAATATAGCTTATTACCTCTCTAAAGGTTTTGATAAGCCTATGGCCGAATATTTCGCCTCTGGGCGCAAGCGTATTACCAATGTTACCCCGAACAAAGATTTTACGCTAACGCTCGACTTCGATAACGGTGAGAGGAGGCTTTACGATTGCAAATCCTTATTAAAGGCTGGCACTGTTTTCGCTCCGTTCATGCAGTTTGAGAACTTCAAGCGGGTCTATCTCGACACTGAACATTGTGTTGCCTGGGACATAGATCCCTCTATTGATAGTAAATTGGTTTGGAGTAATAAAGTGGACCTCTGCCCCGATAGCTGCTATGTCGATAGCATTCCTGTGCGTGGAGGTAATGTCAATGCCTGAGAACTGTGCCATTATCATTGACCGCCTTATTGAACAGCGGCGCATTAAAGGAATGACGCAAAATGACTTAGCAAAAGCCGCTTGCCTTACGCAGTCGGTTATAGCTAGGCTTGAGAGTAAAAAAGCTATGCCCCAGCTTGATACATTGCTTAAGGTTGCCACCGCGCTCGGCTGTGAACTAACGGTAGTACCGTGCTTGGATTGAAACAAATAAAATGATATGCATAAAGTGTAAACGCGAAGTGCCAGACGGAAAGTTTTGTTTAAACTGTGGCTCCAGCCAGGAACGCAGGCCCAGCCGACGTTTACGCAGTAATGGCATGGGAACAGCATATAAGCGTGGCAAAACATGGACGGCAAGTGTTACTATTGCTTGGAAAGATGCAGGAGATAAACAGAAACGATTGATTCCCGTCAAACGCACAAAGGGCGGATTTAAAACCAAGAAAGAAGCTTTGGAATATTGTCCTATATTAAGAGGAAACGTGCGAGAAAGCAGAGTGACATTCGCCCAAGTATACGCAAAATGGAGACCTCAGTATGAATCCAGAATAACCGCTTCGACTATGCGCGGCCACACTGCTGCCTATAATTGGTTCAGGCCAATTTGGTACTTAGATTTTAATGAGATATTTACGGACGATTTACAGCAATGCGTAGACTCCTGTAGCGCTGGAAAGCGTACTAAAGAAAACATGAAATCCCTAGCAATGCTTCTTTATAAGTATGCGGGAGCCAACCGTATTGCGGAACACAATTATGCTCAGTATATCTACTGTGGTAACGACGAGAAGGGCACCAGGCCCCCGTTTACAACTGATGAGATAGAGAAAATCAGGCAGGCCATAGGGAAGTACGACTATGCCGATTATGTGTATTGCATGATCTACACAGGCTTCCGGCCCAATGAAATGCTATCTCTCACCGTAGACGCCTATGACGCGCTCCGCAAGACGCTCACAGGTGGCTTTAAGACTGAGGCGGGAAAAAACCGCACCGTAACATTGTCACCCAAAATACAGCCAATTATTGAACGATTATCGCACAATGAAACCTATCTGTTTCCTCGGAAGGACGGAAAGAAAATGAATGATAAGATGTTTAGGGATGTTGCGTTTAATCCTCTGATGGAGGCTATTGGCATAAAAGGCCGTGTGCCATACTCCTGCCGTCATACCTTTGCAAACCTGATGAAGAACGTAAAGGGATCGGATACCGATAAAGCTGCGCTGATCGGCCACGCTGACGCAAGTATGACGAAATACTATCAGTCTCCGGACTATGATAGCTTGCGAAACATCACTGATAATCTTTAAATATGTTGTCGGTAATGTTGTCGGTAAAACAGGTTTTTATCAATTTCTGCCCGTTCCTATAAACGAAAAAGCCCGAAAATCAAGTACTTTCGGGCTTCTCCATGGCTCCCCCTGTTGGACTCGAACCAACGACACTGCGGTTAACAGCCGCATGCTCTACCGACTGAGCTAAGGAGGAACGGCACGAATAGTATTTTACACTAACTAATCTAAAAATTCAATAGCGACAATAATATATTTTGCCATTTTATTTTTTCTTAAATTCAACTATTAAATTGCAATTTATCGCTTGCGCTTATGCTTATATGATGTTATAATTGTAGGCGTATGGTGTTGTGCCTTTTTTTCAAGGTTCTTAAAGGGTGGGAGTTCTCCCACCTTTCATTTATGAATGAAGAAAATAAGGGAGCCTTGGCCTTTGTTAATTTAGGCGCGTTCACCCGCACGGAGGGAAAAGGACAGATATGAAATTGACGAACGATGTATTTGCGTTGGTTGAGAGCACCGTTGATGGGCTTGGATACGAGCTTGTGGAGGTGCAGTATAAGAAGGAGCAGGGACACATGGTGCTTACCCTGTTTATAGATTCGCCCAACGGCATCAAAATGGAGGACTGTGAGCGCGTAAGCAGGGCCGTGGATCCGATTCTGGACGAAGCCGACCCCATATCCGAACAGTACTACCTGAGCGTTTCCTCCTTGGGGCTTGACAGGCCGATAAAAAGCGATAGGGATTTTGAACGGAACCTCGGTAAAAAGGTCGCGGTAAAGCTTTACGCTCCAAAGGACGGGAAAAAGGAGTTTACTGGTTTGCTTGAGAGCTTTGATCAGCTTTCCTTTGTAATAACCGATCTTAAAAGCGGGGAACAGCTAAACTTTTTAAAGAAGGAGGCCTCCTCTGTAAAGCCGGTGATAGAGTTTGAATAGACATTCCAGAAGGAGTTGACATATTATAATGAATGCGGAATTCATAGAAGCACTGAATGTGATTGAGAAAGAACGCGGCGTAAGCAAGGAGAAGCTCATAGAGGCTCTTGAGGCTGCGCTTATATCCGCCTATAGACGAAACTACGGCAATGTCGGAAACGCCAGGGCCGAGGTCGATATTGAAACGGGAGAGGCAAAAATCTATGCTTCAAAGGCTGTAGTTGAAAAGGTTGAGGATCCGCTTACCGAGGTTTCGCTTGAAAACGCTAAACGCATTAACGCGCTATACGAGGTCGGCGATGTGATAGAGGAAGAAGTGCGTCCTAAAAATTTTGGGCGTATAGCCGCCCAGACGGCAAAGCAGGTGGTTGTACAGCGCATTCGCGAAACTGAACGGTCAAACGCCTATGACGAATATATGGAAAAGGAAACCGAGATGCTCACGGGCATCGTTCAGCGAGTGGATAAAACAGGGGTCTATCTTTCCATCGGGCGTACGAGCGGATTCCTTGACGCCAGGGAGATTCCGCCTGGAGAAACCTACGAAACCAATATGCGGCTCAAGGTATACGTTTTGGAAGTAAGAAAGACCAACAAAGGCCCCCAGGTTTTTGTTTCCCGTACGCATCCTGGTCTTGTAAAGCGCCTGTTTGAGCTTGAAGTTCCTGAAATTCACGCCGGGCTGGTGCAAATCAAAGGCATAGCCAGGGAAGCAGGCTCGCGCACAAAAATATCCGTATATTCAAACGACAGCCGCGTTGACGCCGTTGGCGCGTGCGTTGGACAAAAAGGGATGCGTGTTGAGCGTATCGTAGAAGAACTGCGCAGGGAAAAGATAGATATCATCGCGTGGGATCCGGATCCCGCCATATACATAGCCAAGTCGCTCAGTCCCGCGAAGGTGCTCATGGTTTATACCAAACCAGCCAAATATGAGGAAAACGGCGACAGGTTCGATGGAGTGGCCAGGGTTGTCGTTCCTGACAACCAGCTTTCGCTCGCTATCGGCAAGGATGGCCAGAACGCCAGGCTTGCGGTTAAGCTTACGCGCTGGAAAATAGACATAAAGAGCAATGCCCAGATGGAAGAGGAAATGGAGCGCATGGACTCGGGCGAGGAGCCGCCGGAGCTTTAATGCTGATTGCTTTGTGCCCTTTTAGGAGGTGACCGACGTAATGCCTAAGAAAACGCCTATGCGAATGTGCGTGGGATGCAGAAATATGTTTCCTAAGCGCGATCTTATAAGAATTGTTCGTCCCATTGAGGGCAGCGTTGCGATTGATTTAACCGGCAAGGCGTCCGGCAGGGGAGCGTACCTATGCAAAAACCATCAGTGCCTTGACCGCGCCGTCAAGTCCAAGGCGCTTGAACGCGCTTTGGAGCGCAAGCTTGATGGAGAGCTTCTTGAACGTCTCGGAAGGGAGCTTGAGCACGGATGAGTGACAGCAGGCTCATGTCGGCCATAGGTTTCGCTATGAAAGCTGGCAAGTGTTATTCAGGAGAGGTCGCTGTTCAAAAGATTCTGGGTTCCAAAAAGGCGCTGTTGATTCTGCTTGATTCGTCCGCATCTAAAGCAACGCTTAAAAGATGGGTTGAGCGAGGCCTTAGCCACGGAATTGAATGCCTTACGGTTGAGAATCTCGGCGGTGCGATAGGAAGGGAAAACAGAATGGTTGCTGCTATAACCGACAGGGGGTTTGCTGATATGATAAAAGGGATTTATACCAAAGTGCCGGATACCGGCGCAGACAACGGGGGTGTTTGTTGATGTCAAAGGTTAAGATTACCGATTCAGTGCATGCGCTGGACGAAATAGTAAAGGAGCTGTTTGAGCGGATAAAGCATATTCATGGTGAAGTAGGCACCGCCCTGCAGGGTGTAAAACGGCGCGAGTCCCAGCTTATAGAGAAGGAAAAACAGGAACGCGAGGCTCAACAGGAGCGTGAACGCAGGGAGCTGTTCCTTAAAAATCTCGAATCGGACGCTTCGCTAGCCGTACATGTCGGAGGGAATGATGAGGACGACGAGGCTGTCCTTGCCGCTGCCGGTCAGCCGGAAGAAGAAGCGGCGATATCCGATTCGGATGATCAGCCGGAAGCTGAACCGGCTCCCGCGCCCGAACCTGACCATAAGACCAAGCCCGATATTGACATAAACGGCCCCGAAACGACTGTAACGGAGATTGTACAGACTCCTCCGGCACGTGACCGCGCACCCAAATCCGATACAAGGCCCGCAAGGCAGAGCAGGCAATCCTCGCCGCCGCCGGCACAGCGCGCACCGGACGCTACGCCCAAGGCGCCAAAGGCTGACGCTCCAAAAGCCGGCCAGGGCGAGAAACGAAGCCAGCCCTCCGGCAAGGATAAGTCCGATAAGAGCAAGGCCCGTGACAACGATAAAAAATCCAGGAACCGGAAATCAATAAAGGACAGCGCAAGCGGCTGGGACGACGAGACACAGTTTGGCTCAAGGTATCCAAAGGCCAGAAAGCAGCAGCAGCCCATACATAAGCCGGAACCTGTTAAGATCGAAAAGGCGGTGATCACTACGGAAACAATAACCGTTAAAGACCTTTCTGAAAAGATAGGCAAACCCGTAGCGGAAATAATAAAGAAACTATTCAACCTTGGCATATTGGCGACCATTAACCAGGATATTGATTATGATACCTGCTCACTGATCGCCGCTGATTATGACATAGAGCTTGAATATCAGCCATTGAAGACATTTGAGGACGTCCTTCAGGAGAGCGCTGTTGCGGACGAGGAACAGAACCTGATTGAGCGTCCCCCCGTAGTGACAATCATGGGACATGTAGACCATGGAAAGACGTCGCTGCTCGACGCGATACGCCACTCAAGCGTTACCGCCGGCGAAGCCGGAGGAATAACCCAGCATATAGGCGCATACCAGGTATTGTGTAACGGTAAGCCGATCACATTTATAGACACTCCCGGCCATGAGGCCTTTACGTCAATGCGTGCCCGCGGCGCACAGGTCACCGATATAGTAATCCTTGTCGTAGCGGCCGACGACGGAATAATGCCTCAGACCGTTGAGGCGATCAATCACGCTAAGGCGGCGGAGGTGCCCATAATAGTCGCTATAAATAAGATAGACAGGCCCAACGCAAACCCCGAGCAGGTTAAACAGCAGCTCACCGAACATGGACTGGTTACCGAGGAATGGGGCGGCGATACGATTTGCGTTCCCGTTTCAGCAAAGACCGGCGAAAATCTCGAAACGCTTCTTGAGATGGTGCTTTTACAGGCGGAGGTGCTTGAGCTTAAGGCCAATCCAAACCGTATTGCGAAGGGTACTATAATTGAAGCTGAATTGCATAAGGGCAGAGGGCCCATCGCTACCGTGCTCGTGCAAAACGGCACCCTTAAAATCGGCGATACAATCGTTGCGGGAACAGCCTATGGACGCGTTCGCGCGCTTATGGACGACAAGGGCAGAAGGGTTACGTCGGCAGGCCCAGGTCAGCCAGTAGAGGTGCTCGGCTTCTCTGAGGTCCCCTCGGCAGGCGACGTCCTAAACGTCGCCGAGGCCGACAAGCTGTCAAGGCAGGTCGCCGAGGAAAGGCGCGACAAGCAAAAGGCGGCGCAGCTTAAGATGATGTCAAAGGTATCCCTTGACGATCTTTTCAACCAGATTGCCGAAGGCCAGGTTAAGGATCTAAACATTATCGTCAAGGCTGACGTGCATGGCTCTGTGGAGGCGGTAAAGCAGGCGCTCGAGAAGCTTTCCAACGAAGAGGTCCGCGTCCGCTGCATACATGGCGGCGTAGGCGCAATAACAGGATCGGACGTAATGTTCGCTGCGGCGTCCAATGCCATTATCATAGGCTTTAACGTACGCCCCGACGGCACCGCAAAGCAGACGGCCGAACGCGAAAAGGTTGATATCCGCCTATACAGGATAATATATAATGCCATTGAGGACATAGAGAAGGCTATGAAAGGACTGTTTGCGCCCGTATACCGGGAGGTGGAGCTCGGACGCATATCCGTTCGCAATACGTTCAAGGTATCCGGCGTAGGTACGATTGCAGGCGCTTACGTTCAGGACGGCAAGGTGTCCAGAAACGCTCAGGTAAGGGTAGTACGCGACGGTATTGTAATCCATGAAGGCAAGATTTCGTCTTTGAAGCGCTTTAAGGACGATGCAAAAGAGGTTGCTACAGGTTATGAATGCGGCATTGGCATTGAGGGCTTCAACGATATACACGAAGGCGATATCATTGAAGCGTATGTAATCGAGGAGGTTAAGCGGTAAACTCAATCCCCGGCGAAAGTTAAAGCGGAGTACGGGTAAAAATTATATACTTAAAGGGCGGAGACGTTGCAATATACGGGACCATGGTCCGGTTTATGGATTGGCTCCGCCTTTAAAGAGAAATATAAGGGCATACTGAAAGGACGGGTGCTACCCATTCCGTCGTCAGTCCAATATAATATACTGGAGAAAGCTAATGATAAACAGGTATGACAGGGTGGGCGAGGAGATAAAGAAGGGATTAAGCGATGTTATAAGGGAGCTTAAGGACCCCAGGATCTCGCCAATGACTACAATTATAACATCCGACGTGACAAGCGACCTGATGCTGTGCAAGGTGCGGGTAAGCGTTTATGATAAGGATGAACAAGTCAGAAAGGATACTGTGGAAGCGCTGAACCACGCGTCGGGTTTTATCGCCCGCGAGCTTGGACGCCGTATAGATATACGGCGCATTCCAAAGCTTGTGTTCGTCAAGGACGATTCCATAGAATACAGCGTTCATATATCAAAGGTAATCAACGAGGTTATGGCCTCTGATAAGGGTTTTGCCGATGAATAGCCTTAACGAAATCGCATCCATTATATCATGCGGCGATGATTTTACTCTCGTGGCGCATGTATCGCCCGATGGCGACGCGCTTGGCTCCATGCTGGGCCTTCAGCTAATCCTTGAGGCTATGGGCAAGCGCAGCCAGTCCGTATGCGACGGACGGGTGCCGCCCATATACGGCTTCCTGCCTGGGGCCGAATGGATCGTACACGCCTCAGACGCCAGACGCAGCAGATGCGTGATTGCGGTGGACTGCGCTGATAAGCACCGCATGGGCATTGCGGCAAAGCTTTTTGACGCTGCCGAGACAACCGTTGCAATAGACCATCATGCCACAAATGCCGGATTCGCGCAGGCAAACTATATATCCGGCGGTACGGCGTCAACGGGTGAGATAATATTCGAGCTTGCCAATATAATGGGTGTGGCGATTGACAGCGATATGGCCACATGCCTTTATACGGCAGTGCTTACCGATACCGGAAGGTTCTCGCACAGCAACACCACGCCTAACTCCCTTTTTACCGCGTCAAAGCTCATTGAAGCCGGCGCCGACGCATCAAGGCTTAACCGGCTGATCTACTCTAACTTCCCGTGTTCAAAGCTGCGCATGCTCGGAAGGGCGTTAAACCTGCTTGAGCTGTTTGAGGATGGAAGGATTGGATTAATAGCGGTAAGTCAGGATGATATGGCGTCTGTTGGAGCTTCAAACGACGATTGCGAAGGCATTGTTGAACATATCAGGGACATAGATACGGTTGAAATAGCGGTGTTCGTGCGGCAGGCCCGCGACGGTTCTTATAAGGTCAGCATGCGGTCCAAGGATTATGCCGACGTTGCAAAGATATCCGAAAGGTACGGCGGCGGCGGCCACGAAAGGGCCGCGGGCTTTACATCGCATTTTGCGCTGCCAAGAACCAGGGCAATGATACTTGACGCGGCGCAAAAGGCGCTGAAAAAGGGTCTTGCAGCAGACTGACCGGCCTTTGTACACTTAAATTAAGCGCGGAATTTGAAAAAAGTATGACTAATAATTACGCAATGGGAATTGACGCGGAACGCCGGTATGAGGGCGTGCTTTCGGTGTTAAAACCTCCGGGACTGACATCCTCAGACGTTGTAACGGACCTGAGAAGGATATTTGAAATAAAGAGAATCGGGCATGCGGGTACGTTGGATCCGGGAGCCGCGGGAGTACTGCTTGTTTGCGTTGGACGTGCTACCCGCCTGTTCGATCATCTTGTGGACAAGAAAAAAGAGTATATAGCCGAGATAGAATTTGGCGTGTCAACCGATACGCAGGATTCTTACGGCCAGGTTACAGGCGAATGTGATAAGCGCGTTAGTCTTTTAGAGCTTATTGACATATTGCCAAAGTTTACAGGCGACATAGAACAATGCGTGCCTATCTACTCGGCGGCCAATCAGGATGGAGTAAAGCTTTATAAGCTGGCCCGTGCCGGCGCTCCTATCCGTGAAAAGCGGAGGACGATTACGATTTATTCGCTTGATGTAATAAGACAAACCGGGTATAACAGATTTTTAATATCCATCCTGTGTTCAAAGGGCACATATATAAGGACGCTCTGTCACGATATGGGTGTCGCCCTGGGTACCTATGCCCATATGAGGTTTTTGTTGAGAACGGTGTCCGGTGAACATGAAGTGGAAAACGCCTATTCCATTGCGGAACTAAGGGCTATGAAGGAGCAGGGCATACTCGACCGTGCGCTTATCCCTGTTGACGCCTCAGTCAGCCATATTCCTGAAATCCGCTTGAACTTGGATAATCAAAAGAAGCGCAGGATGCTGATAAATGGAGCGGAAATCCCGTACGGCGGCATTTCCGGCAGCGATGCGGACGCTTTATACAGGATTTATCTTGACGATGAGTTTCTGGGGCTGGGCGTAGCTGATAACGGCAAGCTTAGAATGAGCCTTATGTTGAATTAAACGAGGTGTGTTATTGATGTGTGTGGGTTCAGTTATTGCCCTGGGAATGTTCGACGGGGTGCATATAGGACATAGGGAATTGATAAGGACGGCTCTTAGGGTTGCGGCTGAAACGGGATGCAGGCCCATTGCATTTACGTTTTTAAACCATCCGGCCGAGCTGTTTGGCCCCCTCCCCCGCCTGCTTACCACAAGCGAAGAGCGCATCTCTACTTTGAAATCCCTTGGGATAGACGTTGAGGCCGTGCAATTTGACGCAGCAATGGCTGATACGCCACCTGCCGATTTTGCAGCTATGCTGGTAAACGAATATGGAATGAAACATGCGGTAATGGGATTTAACTATTCATTCGGAGCAAAAGGCGCCGGAAACGCGGAGACCATGCGTGAGCTCGGAAGTACTCTTGGCTTTGAATCCTCCATCGTTTTGCCGGTAAAGCTCAATGGCATTACCGTGTCAAGCTCCATAATCAGAAAGCTGATAGAGTCTGGCGAGCTCGAAGAAGCCAACGTATTGCTTGGCGCACCATACGCCATTACGTCGCATATAGTGGGCAGCAGGAAAATAGGGCGCTCAATAGGCTTTCCTACCGCTAATTTCAGAGGTATAAGCGGCAAGGTGCTTCCCAGGAGCGGCGTTTACGTAACGCTTGCGGGGATGGACGGAAAAACAATGCAGTCGATTACCAATGTTGGAAACAACCCGACCGTGGGCGGCATGGAAACAACGGTTGAAACGCATATACTCAACTTTTCCGGCGACATCTATGGTAAGACGCTCAGGGTCGAATTTCTTAAACGGCTGAGGGACGACCGCAGGTTTCCCTCGGTGCCCGATCTGGCAGCCCAGATCAATGAGGATGTTCGGTACGCCAAGGAGTATTTTGCTCTAAGGGTGGCAAAATAGAACCCAATACTATGTTTACAATCCTGGTTACATATGTTATTATTATTTAGTAAATTAGACCCGCTGCTTTGTTTGGCGAAACTCCAACGCCAGGCGCAGTTGCCGGGGATATGAAATTAAAGGAGAAAACAAAAATGGATAAGGACTTAAAGACTCAGATTATCGAACAATATAAGCTGCACGAGGGCGATACGGGCTCACCAGAGGTACAGATAGCAATACTTACCTCCCGAATTAACCATCTGAACGAGCACCTCAAGCAGAACAAAAAGGATCATCACTCGCGCAGGGGCCTTCTCAAGATGGTTGGTAAGCGCAGAGGTTTGCTCAACTATCTCAAGGCAAAGGACATTGAGCGCTACAGGTCCATAATTGCAAGCCTGAACCTGAGAAAGTAATTCTAAATAGTCAAGTTAATACGCATAACGCTGTTAAAAGGCGGGGATTGAGCTTTGATAGGCTCAGGTTCCCCGCTTTTATTAATTTTAAAAAGAGAATATTGACTTTGTCAGCGCTATATGCGTATTATTAATTATATAAGGTATTTATCATAATTCAATTTATGGTTGAGGTTTAAAGAACTGTAATTGCGGCAATTCAAAAGGAGGTTTGTAGTATAGTGAAACTGGCAAAAAGATTTGTATTTGCGGTGCTTATCCTTATAAGTGCGGCCATGCTGATTGTGTTGCCTGCCTGTTCAAAAAAGCAGAAGTCATATGAACAGATTGTCCACGAGTTTTATGAGGACAGGAAGGATAAGCTTCCGGATTGGGTTACCGAGGAGTATTGCATGGAGTTTTACAAATCCTTATATTGGGATACTAATGACCGCCCTCATTTTTCTCCAAGTCCTATTGAACGGGTATCTCCCGAGGATTACGGAATCCTATATGGCGAATGGGTAGATTATAATAAGGATTATTATGAAGATGAATCAAGGGAGCTTGAATGAACAAAACTCTAAATACCTAGGATAAATTGTTTAAATTTAGTATCTTAATTCGGGAATGTGCAATATATTGATAAAAAGGTTGACAACAACGTGTAGTATGTTTATTATGTATCATATAAGGTATCTTATATGTTGACAATTCAAAAAGGAGGTCTGTAGTGTAGTGAAACTGGAAAAAAGATTTCTAATTGCCGCTCTTATCCTTATAATTGCAGCCATGCTGATTGTGCTGCCTGCCTGTTCAAAAAAGCAGAAGTCATATGAACAGATTGTCCACGAGTTTTATGAGGACAGGAAGGATAAGCTTCCGGATTGGGTTACTGAGGAGTTCTGCGTGGATTATTATCGAAGCAGGTATTGGGTCAAAAGCTCTCCGCCGCCTTCCCCAATGGTGTTGGATGAGCCGCTTTCTCCCGATGATTACTCGGCTTTATATGGCGAATGGATAGACTATAATAAGGATTATTATGCAGGAGAGTGAAAGGAGGGTGTTACAGGCAAATAATTAAATTAGCTCGTTTTGAAATATAATAATAGGATTACTATAACAAAATATAAAGAAAGGAAGGTTAACATGAAAAGACGTCTTAAACCGCTGTTTTGCCTGTTGATAGCAGCTGTGTTTTTATTGCCCGCGGCAATGTCCCCAAGCGTTGTTTCAAGCAATGCGGAAGCAGTCCCGCGGGATGTGCTGGACATAATCGATAAGGTCTATGCCGCCGAACCCGGCACGTTTCCTGAGGACGAGGTGTCAGAGGAGGACTGGCGCCGCGTGATCGATGAGGGCGGAAAGGCAGGCGAGGATTTGGTCGATTATCTGGCCAGGAACGCGTCCGTAAGGGAGATTGAATCCCTGGACGAGAATGACGAAAGATTTGACGATCTTGATTCTGATTACACGCCAAGCGATTCAGTATCATATGACTGCATAACCCAGACCGAAGCTGCTGTTGACAATTCTGAGATAACAAGAAGAACTGAAGAATCGCAAAGCAGGAACGACAACTTTGAAACAGATAAACAAACAAGTATTTCGATAAACGAAGATTACATTCCCAAAGCTTGGCCAGATTACTGGCACGAAGAAAATCCGCAGATTTACTCCAACACACGGAGCACGTTCAGATTGACGTACAGCATAAATGGCAAGCAGTATATTGGTTCCGCGTTTAAAATAGGGCCGTATCATCTTGGAACAGCAGGGCACAACCTCTACGAGCCCTCATCCGGCGAATGGGCGGGAAGGATAACCGCTATTCCATCATGCAGAAGCGCCTCCCCGCAAAGGCCGTATGGGACGGCCTATTCGGAATATATGGAGGTAGGCGGATATTGGTATAACTCAGGCGACGCAACCGACGACTGGGGCGTTATAGAGGTGGACAGGAATACCGTTCCCGACCAGATGACCCTGATGTCCGTTGGCGACAACACCAGCCTTAATGGCCAATTTGTAAGAGGACAAGGATACCCTGGCGACATGTGGGATACAATGTGGCTTGTTAGGGGCAAAGTAACCAGAACGGGAAGACGACTTGTTAGGGTGGATCGAGTTTACGGTTATGGGATGAGCGGCGGCCCCGTGCTCAACGCCGATGAGAACAGGATAATCGGCATCGTAAGAGGTGATACTGGAGAGTTTGTTAAGTTCGACAACTGGATTTACAACAAGATGAACTCGTACCGGTAGCCATATTTAATATAACCGCATTAATTTAATAAAGGCATGTTAGTAATGGACAGGCCCTGTGCTTAAACGCGGAGGGCTGTTTCTATGTTGTTGAAAGCCGCTGTTAACCGTGGTTTTACCCGCCTCAAGCACCGCTTGAGCTGAATTTAGCGCCACTCAAGCGGCGCTTGTTTGACTGATGGACATAATAAGGGCTAGAATTAGCTTACCGTACGGACGCCAGAAATTTTTAAGGAGATACGCTATGTTTGATATGAAGTCCATTGGCAGAAAGATTGCCAGCTTAAGAAAAGAAAAAGGGTTCACGCAGATGGAGCTTGCGGACAGGATGGGCGTTAGCTTTCAGGCCATAAGCAACTGGGAGCGGGGCGAAACCATGCCGGATATATCGAAGCTTCCGGCACTGTCCGAGCTGTTCGGAGTTAGCATTGATACCCTCTTGGGGAGAACCCGGCACACCCGTATAATTGAGAACATCCTTGAAGGCTCAGAGCGCGACAAGCCGGTGACGGCGGATGAATTTGAAGAGATAGTGCCGATACTTACCAGCGAACAGGCCGATGTAATAATTAAAGAGGACATCCTTGAGGGTATTGAAGAAGAGGACGGTATAGACGTGTCCCAGCTGAAAAAAATTGCGTGCCATCTTGATGAGGACGATTTGGCTGCCCTGTCTATAAAGATTCTTGACAATGGGGGAAGGATGGGTTCAATACTGCCATTTGCATGCTACATGGGAGAGGATGGCCTTGCAAGGGTTGTTAACAGGGCTGTGGCGTTGGGCTGCGGCCTTGAGGAGATAGTTCCCGCAGCGTGCTATATGGCGGAGGACGACGTTGATTCCATTGCGCTGGACGCTATAAAAAGCACGGAGGACGTAAACGCCATCGTTCCAATCGCCTGCTATATGACTGAGAGCGGTATTGACGCCGCGGCGCTTAAGGTACTAGGTTTTGGAGGAACTATTGCGTCCCTCTCCCCCATCGCGTGTTATATGAGCGAAAACGGCGTCGCCGAACTTATACTCAAGGCTATGGACTCAAATGCCAGAATAGATGAGATTACGCCCCTCATATGCTACGTAAGCGAAGAGGACGCAAACGCTATCGCTTTAAAGGCCATCGGCAGGGGCGACGGGATAAACGCAATAGCGCCTATTGCCTGCCACATGGCTTCAAAGGGCGTGGCAGCAATGGTAACGGAGGCCATGAACAACGGCAGCAGCATAGACGACCTTCTTCCGATTCTATGCTATATGGACGAAGACGACGTATCCGCTCTTGCATTCAAGACTGTAGAATCGGGAGGCGATATACGCGCTGTAGCGGAACGCCTGGCCTGCTATATGGATGAGGATTCGATCTCCGAATTGATATTCAAAGCTATTGACAATGGCTATGACCTTGACGAGTTGAGTTCAATAGTGTGCCAACTGAGCAGCAAAAACATAGTACGTCTGCTTGAAAAGACCATGAAGAGAAACCGATAGCATAACAGTACAGATAAGGAGCGATGAAAGCTCCTAGGATATTAATACGAATTTTGATAATTGCCTCCGGCGGCTTAGAACCTTTTTTGCAAAAAAGGTTCTAAGAACTCCAA
>OHKU01000709.1_pt1 | contig 17499 bp, 20 predicted proteins | sample 1568911 | NCBI WGS metagenome assembly OHKU01 (sample SAMEA3879574, study PRJEB24766) | human gut metagenome | biome: human-associated habitat; feature: feces | place: USA | collected 1985/1987
ACCACTTCACCAATGACGCCATAAAAAATTAACGATGTTATTATACCATTGTTAATTTATCTTTTCAACCCTATTTTTCTTTTTTAGTAAACATTGCATTCTTTTTATTAATTCTGCATTCTTTACATCTTACTGGTTCATTTTCAAAACCCTTTTCTGCATAGAATTGTTGCTCACCAACAGTAAAAACAAATTCTTTACCACAATCTTTACATACAATTGTCTTATCTTGCATAATTACCTCCTTAATAAATATTGAATTTTAACATACATTTCTTCCAAATCTATAAGGGAGATAACTTATTTAAAATCTAATACTAATATAACATATTCCTTATTTTTGTCAATTGTTACCATTTTATTTCTTTTTTATTTACACTTTTTAAAAGAGCATTTGTCTTAGAAAATGGCCTACTCCCTTCAAATCCCTTATAATAAGAAAGTGGTGATGGGTGGGCTGATTCAACTATCATATGTATTTTATTAGTTAAAAGAATTTTTTTACTTCTTGCAGCACTACCCCATAAAATAAATACAATTGGATCTTGCTTTTCATTTAACTTTTTTATTATTACATCTGTAAATATTTCCCAACCCTTATCTCTATGAGAAAAGGGTTTATCTTTTTCTACTGTTAAAACCGTATTTAAAAGAAGAATACCTTGCCTAGCCCAATCACTTAAATCAGTATCAGTTCTTGTAATACCCAAATCACTTTTCAATTCCTTAAATATATTTTGAAGCGAAGGTGGAGTTCTCACACCATGATTAACAGAAAAACACAATCCATTCGCCTCATTCTCACCATGATATGGATCCTGACCCAATATCACTACATTTACATCCTTATAATCAGTTAACTTAAGTGCCCTAAACAAATTAACACTTTTTGGATATATTTCTTTACACTTACTTTCCTCATTCAAGAATTTTACTAACTTTTTAAAATAATCCTTATGAATCTCCTCTTTTAATACATCATCCCAACTATTTCCTATCATAATACCACATCCATACTTAAATTTTATCATATTTCTTTACTATATTAAATATTTCTTTCCTCATCATTACCAAACTAATAGTATTTATTATAGCAAGTATAACTATAGATTTATCTATTAAATTCCATATTATAGTTGGAGATATTACAGTAGATATAAGCAAAAGCACAAGTACAATTATTTTAAATAACTTAGTATTTAAATCTTTAATCAAAAACTTAAGTGCAATTTCTCCATAATAATATCCACCTATTATCGTCGAAAACGCAAACAAAATAATTGATATAGTAAGAATTAAACCACCAAATGTTCCTAAATGATAATTAAATGCATATTTAGTTATTTCTATACCATTTATATTACTTAAATTTAATATATTGTATGGAGATAGCAATATTACAAATATAGTTAATGTACTAACTACAAACGTATCAAAATGTATACCAAACACCTGTATAAGTCCTTGTTCAACTTCATTAGTAGATGATGAAGCACTAGACGCAATTGCACCCGTGCCAAGTCCTGCTTCAGTTGAAAATATTGATTTTGTTGTTCCAACAATAAAACCAGTTAAAAAACTCCTTGGATTAAAAGCACTACTTATTATTAACTTAATAATACTTCCTAACCTACTAATATTTCCAAATATAATAAATAAACAAGTACAAATATATAAAATTGCCATAAATGGAACTAATTTAGATACCACACTAGCAATTTCCTTTACACCCTTAAATATTATAAGAGATGTCATCACTACAACAACCATACCAATTACAAATCCATTAACAGGAACTATTTCAGTAACTATTTTACTTATAGTGTTTGATTGTATTGTAAGAAATCCAAATATATAAGCAAAAACAAATATTAAAGCATAAACAATTGCCAAATATTTCTTTTTAAGTCCCATACTTATATAATAAAACGGACCACCCTCATACATATTATTACCCAATTTCTTTCTATATTTTATAGACAAAATAGATTCAGATAACGTATTTGATGCACAAATAAGTGTAGATACCCATATCCAAAAAATACTCCCAAGCCCACCTATATAAATCGCAAATGCCATTCCAGATAAAGATCCAACACCTATCCTAGATGCTAAAGATATACATAATGTTTGAAATGGAGATATACCCTCATCAGTTTCCTTCTTAACCAAACTCCTAAATATCAATTTAGGATTAAAATGAATAAATTTAAGTTTAAAAGTAAAATATATACCCGATATAAACAAAACTAATATACCTAACATCTCCATCATATCACCTAATAAATAATATGAATATATTATAATTAAATTAAAAAAACTGATAAATAATCAGTTATTTTATTAAGAATTAAGTTTTAACATGTATGGATTACTTTCACTTCCATTGCCACTTTCTATTATTTGTCAAGAGAACATATGTTCTTTTCTTGATAAAAAAAAGCCCTTATATATGGGCTAAAATATATATCATTTATGATATGTTTCATTATTAAGTATTTTATAACTTCTATATAATTGTTCAATAAATATCAATCTAAATAATTGATGTGGGAAAGTCATATTAGAAAATGATAATCTATAATTAGATAACTTTTTTATATCAGAAGAAAGTCCATAAGAACCACCTATTATAAAAGTTATGTCACTATTATTAACTGTTGTTTTATCTATCAAATTAGCAAATTCTAATGAATTTAGTTGTTTACCTTCTATCTCAAGTGTAATAATAAATGACTTTTTATTTAATTTTTTCTCTATTTTTTCTGCTTCTTTTTTTAAAGTTTTTTCTTTATCAAAACATTCATCATCTAATTCAATTAATTCTATTTTCGCATATTTTGTTAATCTTTTTAAACATTCATCTATACCTTCTCTTATATATTTCTCTTTTATTTTTCCAACTGTTATTATTGTAATCATACTTCTACTAACGAAATAATAGCACATTATGATAATAAAAACTTTACTAGAAAAGATGTAGTTAATATATCATTAGATACTACAAAAGAAGACGAGTTATTTAATTATGTTGGTTTTGAAAAAGAATATGTCCGAATGAAACATTCGGAATTAGATTATGATAGTAAGGAAAAAGATGATTTTGAATTAAGTAGATAAATGTTAAAATAGTCAACATTTATTTAAAAAATCTATTGACAAATATTAAAAGTATGCTAAAATTTAATTTAATTATTTTTAAGAGGAGACTGCATGAAAAAAGATTCTATAATGGAATTATTAGATTTAATCAAAAAAATCAGTGCTAGGAATAAATATTATACTAACATTATTTACTCATGTTCTCTTTTAGACTTAATTAGTAATAAGATAATAACGGTGACCGAAATTACATTATAATATAGTGTTTTTTGGCACCGTTATTTTATTTGTAGGAGGTGTTTTGAATGAATAACAGTATTACATTACAAGATTTATTGAATAAATTAAGAGAATATAATCCTGAAGAAGTAGAAATTGTTAAAAGAGCTTACGAATACGCTGATACATTGCATAAGGGGCAAATGAGACAAAGTGGCGAACCATATATTAGTCATCCATTAAATGTTGCATATATTTTGGCAGAGATGCATGCAGATAGAGATACAATATGTGCTGGACTACTTCATGATACTTTAGAAGATACAAAAGTGACTAAAGAAGAAATAGCGGAAAACTTTAACAGTGATGTCGCTAATTTAGTCGATGGAGTAACCAAAATGAGCAAAATGAACTTTTCTTCGAAAGAAGATCAGAATTTAGCTAATACAAGAAAAATTATTACAGGGATAACAACAGACGTAAGAACAATTATAATTAAATTGGCTGATAGACTTCATAACATGAGAACATTACAATTTAAATCGGAATTTAAGCAAAAAGAAAATGCACTTGAAACTATGGAAATATTTGTTCCACTTGCTTATTATATAGGTGCTTATAGAATAAAATCAGAGTTAGAGGATTTATCATTACAATATCTTAAACCAGATATGTATAAAAAAATAGAAGAACGAAAATTAAGATTAGAAGAATCGAGCAATGATTGCTTAAAAGAAATGTTATATAAGATAGAAACTTTATTAAATGATAAAAACATACCTAATGAGATAAAGATAAGAACTAAAAATATTTATGGCATATATAAAAGATTAAATGAGGGTCATAAATTATCTGATATACATGATTTGTTGGCACTTAAAATAATGGTAGATGAAGTAGAAAATTGCTATAGAACATTATATTTAATACATAATGAGTATCATCCAATAAATGATAAATTTAAAGATTATATTTGTAATCCAAAAACAAATATGTATCAAAGTTTGCATACAACAGTTTTTGGACCAGATGATAGATTGGTTCAAACTCAAATAAGAACTTTTGATATGGATAAGATAGCTTCATTCGGATTATCTACATACTGGGATATAGAAAAAGGTAATGCAAGAGAAGTTATGCAAAAAGATTTAAGCGGCAAATATCAATTTTTCAATTCTTTAGTAGAAATAAACAAAGTTTTTGGAGATAATAAAGAGTTTATAAATCAAGTTAAAAATGAACTGTTTTCAAATAAGATATATGTTTATACAACAAAAGGAGAAATAATGGAACTTCCAAAGGGAGCTAGTGTGATAGATTTTGCTTATAAAATTCATACTGATGTTGGTAATACAATGGTGGCAGCACAAGTTAATAATGAATATGTTGATGTAATGACAGAACTAAAAAATAAAGACAGAGTAAAAATAATTACTGATGACTTATCATATGGACCAAGAGAGGATTGGGAAGATAAGGCAGTCACAACATATGCAAAAAGAAAAATAAGAGAATTTAATAGGAGATAAAAATTATGCTAGATAAAATAAAAAATGATATTTTGAAAAATAAAAGAGAAATAATAGAGATTTTGTCAATAATAGAAAACAAATCTGTGGCTAGTGAAGAAATAGAATTATGTATAAAAGCATTAGGGCATAGTCAAAAATATTCTGAAAAAAAAATTAAAGTGATTTCATCATATTTGCCGATGAATTTGCCATTATATTCCTTAATAACATATGTGATAATCCCAAGATTAAACGCCGATACATGTAATTATAGGCCTTCAACAAAAACACTTGAAATATCAAAAAAACTTCATAAATTACTCAAATTGGATTCGTATAATATAAACCTATTTGAGGGGACTAGGTTTGACTATAATAAGAATCTTGTTAAAAATTCAGATGTAGTTATATTTATAGGCAAGCCATCTAACGCTGAGAAATTAACGAAAGAACTTTCATCAAATACACTATTTATATATTTTGGTGTTGGTCAAAACCCGGCCATTATAGCAAATGATGCCAATTTAGAACTTGCGAGTGAAAAAATTGCTGATTCTATAATGTTTAATTATGGTCAAGATTGCGCTAAGCCAAATGTAATATTATGTAAGAGCACTATGTACCCAGAGTTTAAAAAAAAGTTATTAACTGCCATATATAATAGATTAGAACAAAAAACAACTATAAAAAAATTGGAAGTTTTTAAGGATGTTATTAATCTCTTGATTAGAGATAAAGCATATGTAGAATTTGGAGGCAATATAAATATACCAAACCAAACAATTGACCCTATTATTGTGACAAAAAAATTTTCTGACTTAAAATCTAATTATGATGAATATTATGCGCCGGTGTTTAGAATAATGTTATATGATAATGTTAATGATTTAAAAAAATATTTTTCAAATCAGAAATATAAAGATGAAAATATGAATATTTCTTTGTTTGGAAATTCAAGATATATTGAAAAGTTACCAGCATCATTAGTGTTGAATAATGAAATTGTGTCTGATATAGACAATGGTTTTTGTGAATATGGAGGCTATGGTAAGAACACATCATATTTATCATATAAAGGAGTTACCATTAATAAACCATTACTTATTAATAGAGAAATTAATGATTTTTACAATAATGAAAGTTTTGTTAATTCGGCACAAAGTTTATCAAAATATAATGTTAAAAATGATACAAAATTAAAAAAAATAATGTTGAGTGAATATGAAGATAGAATTAGAACACTTTTTGGTAGTAATTTAAATTTTTCGTTTATTTTTGGTTCTTATGCAAAAAGACTCGAAAAACAAACCTCTGATGTTGATATGTTTGTATGTTTAGACGAAGAAGATAAGTTCGCTATTAATGAATTTAGAAATTGGTATTTTAAATTTCATTATATGTATGGAAAATTTCCTGATGTTTTGTATCCGGGAGAAGTAGTAACTAGAGAAAAATTAGAAAGTATAATTGATAATAATTATAATGTTAATTTTAATGTAATTAATGATTCTGATACGTTTGATTCATTATTTTACACCCAAATATTTACTGACAAAAAAATCAACATTATTGGGGATCAAAAAAATTTAATGGAATATGAAAAAAAATTTCAAAAATTTGTACCGGATTTTTGTGAAGCAATATTTGAAACGTTGAAAAAGAATGACAAAATTAGAGATGATAGAGATTATATGAAGTGTTTGATTGCGTTGTCATGCAATGATCTCCTATTTTTTGGAAGAAAACTTGATTTTGAAAAAGCACCACAGATGTATAATGATATTATTGATGAATTAGATGATGGTTTTTTGGGAAAATGTATAAAAAAAAGACAATTATTATAATCGTTTACAACGATAAAAAAAGGTGATACAATAGCAAAAACAAAAAGGAGTGTTAATATGATAAATTTTATAAAAGAACAAGAAAAAAAACTGAAGAAAATTATCTTAGAATGTGGATATTCAATTGAAAATGTAAATATAGTTCCGTCTTCGAGACCGGATTTAGGACAGTATCAATTTAATGGAGTTATGGAATTAGCTAAAATAAGTAAAACAAATCCAAGAATAATAGCAAACTTAATTGTAGAAAAAATGTGTGATGATGATGATTATAAAGATGTAAATGTGGCTGGGCCTGGTTTTATAAATATAACTTTTTCTGATAAACTATTATCTAATTATATCGAATCTACTAGAAAATATCATAATTATGATAAAAATACAATAAAAAGAAAAAAGATAGTTATAGATTATGGTGGACCTAATGTTGCAAAAACTCTTCATGTTGGTCACTTGCGTAGTGCCAACATAGGAGAAGCCTTAAAAAGATTAAGTAAACAACTTAATTATGATGTTATAAGTGATATTCACTTAGGCGATTGGGGACGCCCAATGGGATTAATAATGTTGGAATTGAAGAAAAAACATCCAGATTGGGTTTATTTTGATGAAAATTTTAATGGAGAATATCCAAAAAGATGCCCTATTAGCAATGAAGATTTGGAAAAGCTTTATCCAATAGCAAGCGCAAAGGCTAAAATTGATGAACAGTATTTAAAAGAGGCAAGGGATATTACAACAAAATTACAAAAAAAGCAACAAGGTTATTATGAATTGTGGAAACAAATTATAGCTATTTCAATATCAGAAATAAAACGTTTGTATGATAAATTGAATGTATCTTTTGATTTATGGAATGGAGAAAGTGATTCTGATAAATATGTTTTAGATGTAATAAATTATTTAAAAGAAAAAGGATTAGTATACGAGAGTGATGGTGCTCTGGTTATGGATGTTAGTTTACCAGGAGATACTGTTAATATTCCACCATTATTGTTAATTAAATCTAATGGTGCTATTTCATATGAAACAACAGATTTAGCAACATTATGGGATAGAGTTAATAGTATTAAACCAGATGAAATCTGGTATGTAGTTGATAAACGACAATCATTGCACTTTGAACAAGTTTTTAGAGCTGCTTACAAATCAGGTATTGTTCCGAAAAGTGTAAAATTAGAATTCGTTGGATTTGGTACAATGAATGGCAAAGATGGCAAACCATTTAAAACTAGGGATGGGAGTGTTATGACGCTTTCTGCCCTAATTGAGTCTATAAAACATGAAACATTAAAAAAATTAAACCCAAATATAGTTGGTGATGCAAGAGATGAAATATCTGATTTAATAGCAGTTGGGGCTTTAAAATATGCTGATTTACTTCCTAACAGAAGTACTGACTATATATTTGATGAAGATAAGTTTAGTGATTTTAACGGAAAAACCGGTGTTTATTTATTGTATTCTACAATTAGAATGAAAACATTATTGATGAAAGCTAAAGAACAAAATGTAGAAATAGGTCCGATAAATGTATTTGTGAATGATTTTGATAGGAACATTGCATTAAAATTATTAGAAACTCCAGTTGTTTTAGATAAGGCATTTAAGGATAAATCTCTTAATGAAATAGCAGAATATTTATATCAATTAATTAATATTTTTAATAATTTTTATGCTTCAAATCATATTTTAGCTCAAACAAATGATAAAATAAAACAATCATGGTTAGGCTTGGTTGAAACCGTTTATAATACTAGTTCTGAATTATTAGATGTTATGGGCATAGAACAGCCAAAAAGAATGTAAAATAAAAAGAAAGGGGATAATTCAATTTGAATAAGTGTGTACTTATAACAGGTGCTACAAGAGGAATAGGACGAGCTACTGCTATTAAATTCGCAAAATCAGGTTACGATGTAATAATAAATTATTTGAATAATGATGATTTGGCAGAGAAATTAAAAGAAGAGCTGATTTCGAAATATTCAGCAAATATTACTCTTATTAAAGCAAATGTTAAGATCGAACAAGATGTGATTAAGTTAAAAAATGAAGTGTATAAAAAATATAAAAAAATAGATGTTTTAGTAAATAATGCTGGAGTTATTTCTGATAAAGAATTTCGAGACAGAACAATAGATGACTTTAATGCTATTATAGGTGCTAATTTAGCTAGTGTTTTTTTAATGAGCAAATATTTTGGATTTGAAATGTATAAAGAGCATACAGGAAAAATAATAAATATTTCTTCTACAAATGGTATAAATTCATACACACCTACTACTATAGATTATGATGCGGCAAAAGCAGGAGTGATATCTATGACAAAAAATCTAGCTGTGGAATTTTCTCCTTATGTTAATGTTAACTCTGTTGCTCCAGGATGGGTTGATACTGATATGAATAAAGATCTTCCCACTAAATTGTTGGAAGAAGAAAAGAGAAAAATTTTACTAAAACGATTTGCAAAACCAGAAGAAATAGCAAATGTTATATATTTTTTATCAAGCGATGAGTCATCATATGTAAATGGTCAAACAATAATAGTTGATGGGGGATATTAATTATGAATAAATTTGATAATGTGTTTATAGAAAATGATTTTGTAATTCCTGATTATAATAATTTGAATATTGTTGATTTAGCTAAATACTTGTATAGTTGTTATGGAATAGAATCTGATTTCAATAAAAATTTTGAAAAATTTCAAAAATTGATTCCGAAAAATAAACACACTTTATTAATTTTATCAGATGGAATGGGATCAAATATCATAGAAAAGATACCTGATGATAACATTATCAAAAAAAATAAAGTTAGTGATATGATAACTGTTTTTCCTAGCACAACTGCTTGTGTTCTTACTTCATTAGTTACAGCTAAATATCCTTCGGAACATGGAATTTGGGGTTGGTATAATTACTATAGACCAAAAAATGTAAATTATTATCCATTACTTTTTTTGGAAAGAGGTAGTAATAAACCATTGTCTAATTTTGGAATTTCTCCTAAGGATATATTTATTTCAGAATCGAAATTAAAACATCTTAATTGCAAAACAACCATTTTGTTTCCGAAAGATATTAATGATAGCATTTATTCTGATTTTGTATCGTTTAAAAAAAATAGATTTGGATATAAGGATTTTAATGATATTGTTGATATCTTTAAAAAAGAATGTTTAAATTATGAAACTACTTTTACCTATTTATATTTGCCAGATATTGATAACATTGAGCATGATTATGGAATTGATGACGAAAAAGTTTTTAGAAAATTAAATGAAATAAGTGCTTTAGTTGAAAAATTATCAAAAATAGATGATTTAACAATAATTGTAACAGCTGATCATGGGCAAATAAATATACATGAAGATGTTATAATGGATTATAATAAATATAATAAATATTTTTATTCGGAACCTACTATTGATTTTGGAACAGCTTTTTATTATGTCAAAGAAGAAATGAGAAAAGACTTTGTGAATGAATTTAACAAGGATTTTAAAAACAAAATGTATTTATTTGAAACAAGTGAATTTATTAAAAAAAATATATTTAGTTTATATAAATTAGATAACTATTCAAAAGAAGGTTTAGGTGAATTTATAAGTTTGTGTAAACCTGGATTTTGTTTTATAAATTCCCAAAATGTAAAAGAATATTATCGAAAAACCTTAGGAAATCACTCTGGTTTAACGAGGGATGAAATGATTATTCCTTTGATAATAATTAATTCAAAAAATATTAGTTAAAAATAACTTTGTAAATAGGTAATGAAAAAGATTTTAATAAATGATATACCTACAAAGGAAATAAATATAGATAGTGATATATTATCAATTGATTTGTTAGTACTATGTTCTTTGACTAAGTCTAAAACAGAAGCTAAAAGGTTGACTTTGCAAAATGGAATTAAAATAGATGGAGAAAAAGAAAAATACTATGTTAAGGATCATCATATTCCAATTATATCAAGAGAACTTTGAAATAAATGCCAAGAAATATTAAACAAAAGAAGAAATGAAATGTCAGAGAAAGAACATCATTCTAAACATTATTGCTATAGATATACATTTAGTTCTAAAATTGAATGCGGTATATGTGACTCAAATTATGTCCATAGAATAAGCGGTAATCAAAAAGGAAAGAAATATTTCTATTGGTCTTGTTATAATAAAGTTACTTTAAAGGAAAAATGTCCCAAATCATTAACAATTAGAGAAGATGTATTAAAAGAAATGTTTATTGAAGTTTATAACTCAATTACAACTCAAAAGCATAAAACGAGAGATAGACTAATAAAAGAAATAAAAGAAACTATAACTAGCGAAGATAATAAGAAGGAATTGAGTAAACTTTATAGTGAAGTACAAACTTTACAAAAAAGACTATCTAATTTAATTGATTTAAAACTTGATAAAATAGAAAACAAAGATGTCTATAATGAAAAAGAAGAAGAAATTTCAAATAAAATAAAAATGCTAAATGAACAAATTGAACAGTTAGAATATAAAGATATATCTAAAAGACTTAAAGATATTGAGAAAATCATAAATGAAGAAGAACAACCAATGGAAATGTTTGATGATGTTAAATTTGAAAATTTAGTAGAAAAAATAATTATAGGCAAACAATATAGAGATGGTTATATTAATCCTAATACTATAAGATTTGTTCTAAAAATTGGTACAGAGTATAAATTTAAAGATTTGTCATTTGTGCCAAACAAGAAATATAGGTGCAGTAGAGAGTTTTAAGAAAACAGATACTTTAGAATTTTATAAGAGAGAAAGAGGAACAAATGTTAAAACATGTACAACTGGTAGTATTTGTAATGATAATGTGATAAGAACAACCGTTTGGACTGGATATGTAGCACTACCATATGTAACAGATTGGGCCTATGCATGTAGTGAAAGTATATGTGAAACAAATATGCAAGCACAAGATGATTCAAATAATTATATATGCAAGAATAATAACTGGATAAATAATAGAAGTACATGGACATGGTATTTAACACCAAGTATTGGTTCTGGTGGTGCCGATATAAGTAATTATTAAGGGTTAAATTAAAAAAAATAATATGTTAAAATATTGTTAGGTGATATTATGGAAAAAGAATACTATAAAGCATATGAAAAAAGATATAAACAACTACATGAAAATAATTTGTCTTGGGAAACAGATGTTAAAACAAATATTATTGAAGATACAATAATAAAATATAATATTGATAATGCTGCTTCTATTTTAGAAATAGGATGTGGTGAAGGTAGAGATGCTAAATATTTACTAGGTAAAAATTATAATGTATTAGCAACTGATGTATCAAAGGAAGCAATTAACTATTGTAAAAAGATTGATAAAGAACATTCTAATAATTATGAAGTACTAGATGTTTTGGATTACGATGATTTTAGTAAAAAATTTGATTTCATTTATTCTGTTGCATGTCTTCATATGTTAGTTTTAGATGAAGATAGAAATAAATATTTTGAGTTTATAAATAATCATTTAAATGATAATGGATATGCGCTTGTATTAACAATGGGAGATGGAAAAACAGAAAGAAGTAGTGATATTACCAAAGCTTGGGAAGATGTTGAAAGAATTCATCAAGAATCTGGAATTAAAATGAATGTTGCTACTACAAGTTGTAGAATAGTTAATTTTGAAACTTTAACTAAAGAAGTAGAATTACAAAATTTAAAAATTATTGAACAAGGAATAACAAGTATAATACCTAATTTTCCTGAAATTATGTATGCAGTCATAAAGAAAAATTAATTTTTTCGAGTCTGTAAATAAATTTGTGTAAAGATAAAATCCTTTCTATGGTAATATTATTATTGTACAAAGTTTCCTTTTTAGAAGAGCATGCCAGCTTTCTATTGGCGAATCATCTATTGGAGTTCCTTTTCTTGACATAGAAATCTGTATTCCGTTTGATTCACAAATGGCTTTGTACTCATAAGATGTATATTGGAAACCTTGATCACTATGAATGATTAGTCCATGTACATCTTTTTCCTTATCTAAAGCTTCATTTAAAGTATCCATAACTAATTTATTATCGTTACGCTTAGATACTTTATATGCAACAACTTTTCAATCATATAAATCAATTATTGTTGATAAATATGCACGAGAACCTTTAAATATAAGATAAGTTACATCTGTATCCCATATTTTATTTGGTACATCAGTATTAAAATTTCTTTTTAATAAATTTGGTTTAACGTTATCTTCAATTCTTTCATTTTTTATTTTTCTTTTTTGATCTCCTTATATATTCAGGAACTAAATTATATTTTTTCATTATTCTTAAAACTTTCTTTGTAATCTTCTTTTGTTAATTCCGATTTTTTTGGGTGTCCTCGTTCATTACCCGAACATAATTCTGGATGATCAACCTTGGTTTTCCAGGTTTTAGTTGTACTAACTGGAATATCATATTCCTTAGCCAATTGGTATCCAGATTCTCCATTTATGTATTTTTGGAGTACCTCAATTTTTCATTTTTTGTTTAATGGATAAATTTTTGCCCTTTTTTAGCCATAAAAATACACCTCCTTTCGGAAGTGTATTTTAACACTTTTTTTGAACTAGTCTTTTTTTGATGTTTACTCTAAAGGGTGCAGTTCAACTTTTGATAGTTTTTTTTATTATCATCAAGTATAATACAAAAAAAGGAGTTATTTAAATGAAAATATTTAATTGGACAAAAAACATTCCAAAAGATGAATTAAATGAAGTAATAAGAATACTTGATAAGGACGGAATAGTTATATTTCCTACAGAAACAGTATATGGAATAGGTGTTAATGCAAAAAGCAAGAAAGCCATAAACAAATTATATGAAGCAAAATTACGTCCTAAAAATAAACCATTTAGTGTATTAGTTAAAGATAAAAAAATGATAAATAGTTTGGCTGAAGTAAGTAATAATATTGAAAAATCTATAATAAAAAAATTTATGCCTGGTGAAATCACCTTAATTTTAAATAAAAGAAAATGCATATCAAATTTATTAACAGCAAATAAGAAAACAATAGGGATAAGAATACCTAACAATAATATAGCTTTAACTATATTAAAAAAGTCTAAAATTCCCTTAGCCACTTCAAGTGCAAATTTATCTGGGAAAGAAATCTTAAACGATGTAAATTCATTAAAAAAAGTATTTGAAAATAAAGTAGACATAATTATTGTTTCAAATAGTAAATTTGGCTTACTGCCATCTACTATAGTAGAGGTAAAAGATGGTAAAATAAACATTATAAGAGAAGGAAGTATTACATTAGAACAAATAAAGAAAAAAATACTTATGAAGTAAATTTAAATACTGCTTATATATATCTTGATAAAAACATATACTTTTAAAGGTGATAATATGTTTCAATCTTTACAAAACAATAGAATAAGACAAGTATTTATAATAATAGTTCTATTATTTATATTTGTAATAATAAGAGTCTTTTATGTACAAGTATTTGAATATGAAAAGTTAAATGAACTTGCAGAAAATTTGTGGAGTAGAAATTTACCTGTACAAGCTGATCGAGGACTAATTTTAGATAGAAATGGCAAAGTAATTGCAGGAAACGTAACAACATCATCTCTTATTTTAGTCCCCAATCAAATAAAGAATAAAGAAGAAGTTGCTGAAAAATTAGCAGACATATTAGAAGTTAGCTATGAAGAAATGTATAAACACGTTTCAAAAATAACTTCGATAGAAAGAGTCCATCCAGAAGGTAGAGGTCTAAGTTATGAAATAGCAGATGAAATAAATTCCTTAAATTACGATGGAGTCTATTTATTAAAAGAAACAGAAAGATATTATAATTATCTGGATATATTAAGCCATGTTATAGGTTATGTTGGTATAGATAACCAAGGCTTAAGTGGACTAGAACTTTTATATGATGATGTACTTACTGGAGAAAACGGAAGTATAAAATATTTTTCAGATGGAAAAGGTCAAAAATTAGAAATTGGAGAAATATACGATTCGCCACAAAGTGGAATGAATATTACCTTAACAATAGATTTAGATATACAACTAGCATTATCAAATGAATTAGAAAATGCAATGACAAAATACAATGCAGAAGGTGCAATCGGAATAGTCATGAATCCAAAAACAGGAGAAATACTAGCAATGGAAAGCAAACCAAGTTTTAACCAATCAAATTACCAAGATTACAGTATAGAAACAATAAATAGAAATTTAGCAATATGGAGTAATTTTGAACCAGGCTCAACTTTTAAAATTCTTACATTAGCGGCTGCTATTGAAGAAAAAAAAGTAAATGTTTTTGAAGAGACATATTATGATTCAGGAAGCGTTAATGTCAGTGGGACAGCATTACATTGTTGGAAAACAGAGGGGCATGGATTGCAAACATTCATTGAAGTAGTAGAAAACTCTTGCAATCTTGGTGGTTACACAGGAACATTTTTGAGTTCGAAGATGCTTATATAAATAATAAAAGTCATTCCAATATAGAAGTCTATTCTACATTTAATTTGATCTATAATAATGTTATTTATTCAAAAAATGAGGAGTATCCAAAATTAGAAAGGAAAGTTAAGGTGGAAAATTGTAAACTCATGAGTGAAGAAAGTAACCTTAACAATGTAGTTTATAATAATGATACTAGTAATTATAAAGATATAACTTACAATAAGAAAGATGAAACAAAATTAAAATAATTTTAGAAAAAATTAAGGAAATAAGTTATAATAAAAAAAAGAAAGAGTTGATTAAATGATTATTCCAGAAAAACTAAAAAAGGGAGATACTGTTGCTATAGTAAGTTTATCTAGTGGAATGGGCGGAGAAAAAGAATTTTTACATAGATATGAAGTAGGTAAAAGAAGATTAGAAGAAATCTTTGGGTTAAATGTAATTACAATGCCAAATGCATTAAAGGGGTGTGATTATTTATATAACCATCCCGAAGCAAGAGCAAACGATTTAATGGATGCATTTAAAAATAAAAAAATTAAAGGTATTTTTACTATGATTGGTGGAGATGATAGTATAAGAATTATACCTTTTATAAAACAAAATATTATTAAAGATAATCCTAAAATATTTATTGGATATTCAGATACTACTGTAACACATTTGTTATTATATAAAAATGGTATAACATCTTATTATGGCCCAGCCTTATTATCTGAAATTGCTGAAAATGGTAGTATGCATGATTATACAAAAAAACATTTAGAAAATACATTGTTTGAAACTGCAAATATAATCATTGAATCTAGTGAAGAATGGACTAATGATAGAATTGATTGGACGGATAGCTCAAAGGATAACGAATTTAGAAAAATGAAATTAGAGGAACACGGTTTTGAAGTATTACAAGGTAGTGGGATATTTGAAGGAAAATTATTAGGAGGATGCCTGGAAGTACTAAATATGGTTATTGGAACGGATATTTGGCCAGATACAAAAGAATGGGAAAATAAAATATTATTTATTGAAACTAGCGAGATGAAACCATCACCAGATGATGTATCTTATTTTTTAAGACATTTAGCAGCACTTGGAATATTAAAAAAAATTAATGGTATCATAGTCGGTAAGCCCAAAGGAGAAACTTATTACGATGAATATAAAGAAATGTTTTTAAAAGTTATAAATAATGAATGTAATTTAAAACAATTGCCTATTTTATATAATGTTAATTTTGGGCATAGTGCCCCAATGTGTACGTTGCCTTATGGATTAAATGCTATAGTTAATTTAGAAAAAAAGATAATTATTATTGAAAGTGGCGATAATGGTGCGTCCGTATAAGCTTAAACCTAGTGATAAGGTAGCTATAGTTAGTCTATCAAATGGGACATTAGGAGAAGAATTTGTAAAACACGAGATAGAAATAGGTTTAGAAAGGTTAAAATCTTTTGGTCTCAATCCAATTATTATGTCAAATTCAATGAAAGGAATACAATATTTAAAAGAACATCCCGAGGCGAGAGCAGAGGATTTAAAAAGAGCATTTATGGATAAAAGTATAAAAATGATTATGACAGCTATAGGTGGAGATGATACGTATAAAATTATTCCATATTTAATGGAAGATAATGAGTTTATAACAGAAGTCAGGAATAATCCTAAAATATTTACTGGATTTTCAGATACAACAGTCAATCATTTTATGTTTAATAGAATTGGTCTATCTACATTTTATGGCCCAGCATTTTTAGTTGATATTTGTGAATTAGACAAAAATATGCTTTCTTATACTGAAAAATATTTTTTGTTATATTTTGAAAATTTAAAAAAATTAAAAATAGAATCTAGCCCTGTTTGGTATTTAGATAGGACTGATTATAGTAAAAACTCTATTGGTATTCCAAGAATATTATGTGAAGAAAAATATGGTTTTGAATTATTAAATGGAACAGGTGTTAGAAGAGGTAAATTATTTGGCGGTTGTCTTGAATCAATTTATGATCTATTGGTTGGAGAACGCTATGGAGACGAAGTTGAAATAAGTAACAAGTATAATTTAATTCCATCATTAAATGAATTTAAAGAAAAAATATTGTTTTTAGAAACATCTGAAGAAAAAACATCACCTCAAAAATTAGAAACTATATTGATGGAGTTAAAAAAGAGAGAAATTTTATCAAATGCTCAAGGAATTATAATTGGTAAACCATATGATGAAGTTTATTATGATGAATATAAAATGGTATATAAAAATGTGTTTTCAGATTTGGACACACCATTGTTATATAATATTAACTTTGGTCATGCTTATCCTAGATGTTTTATTCCTTACGATGCTT
>OHKU01000736.1_pt1 | contig 16996 bp, 14 predicted proteins | sample 1568911 | NCBI WGS metagenome assembly OHKU01 (sample SAMEA3879574, study PRJEB24766) | human gut metagenome | biome: human-associated habitat; feature: feces | place: USA | collected 1985/1987
TTTTCTAAATCTGAAAATCCTATTTTTAAATAATTAAAAACCGCGTCTCTTGAAAAATTCTTGCTAAAAATTTCAAAAATAGATAACAAATATTGAACAATTATATTTTGATTCAAATCTCTTTTTTCATCAATAAAAACTGGTATATTATATTCAGCAAATATTGCTCTTACTAAATTAGAATATATATCTAAATTTTGAGTAATTATTGATATATCTTTATATCTAAAATGTTCATCTCTTACTAATTTTGTTATTTCTTTTGCTACATTTTCTATTTTTGGTGCCCAAACTTTATGCCCATCTCTTACAATTAGACCCGATTTTCTTCCCATACAGAATGTATGTCCAGCAGGGTCAATATATCCAAGATCTCCTGTGTGATACCATTTAGTTCCATCACTATGAGTAATTAATGCTTCATCTGTATTTTTTCTATCATTATAATATTCTTTAAATACATTAGGATTACTTGCAAGATAGCATATTTCTCCTACTTCATAATACATAAGTCCTTTATTATAATTTTCATCATCAATACATCTGGTATTATTTTCACTATCATATGCAAAAATTGCCACATCGTTTCCAGGGAATACTACTCCGACACAACCTTCATAGTAAGTATCTTTATTTTTAAGTACTCCATTAGGATTTTGTGCTGGTCCACATGTTTCAGATGTGCCTAATGCATTTTCTATTACTGCACTTGATCCACACTTTCTTAAAACTTCATTTGCTTCTTTTTCTAAAGATAACTCAAGTAAATCTCCACCAGAAATAAGATGTTTTTTCTTACTAAAATCTACATATCTTCCTTTTTCATTTTCTTTTTTTACATAATCACAAATTCTTTGTATTAAAAGAGGCCCAACAAGTGCAACTGTACTTTCATCATTTAGTATTTCTTTAGCACAATTAACTGGGTTAAAAAGTGGACTTAATGATGTAGTAACTCCCCATACTATAGCAAGAACTATATCATACCAAAAATATGAACTTGATGGAGGCATTGGATTAAACATAGAATCAGTACTATCTATATCAAATTCTGAATAAAGTTGTTTATATAAAGAACTTAAGAAGTTTTCATTAGTTGTTACAACACCCTTTGATTCACCTGTTGAACCGCTTGTTGGAAATATTGCAACACTTTCATTTTCTTCATATGGTTCAATTATATCTTCCATTTTTAAATTACTATTTTCATCAGTTAATTTACTTTGAATATTTTTTTTTTGCATCATAAAAACTTACCCATTTTTTATTTTTACTACTTTTAATTTTTAGTAAAGATGCACTTTCAGATAAACCTATAATTGATTTTTCAAACTTTGACATATTAGGAATACTTCCTTTAATTGGTAAGTAAATTACCTGGTCTACTGAATCAATACTTTTTAATTTTGAATAGAATAAATCTAATGTAATTAAACATTTAGAATTTGATTCTTTTATGCATTTTTCAATATATTCTTTATTACTTGTAGGGTCTATTGGTCTTACTATGCCACCAATTAAATTTATAGCAAAAAAAGCATATATAGATTCAGGAACTGAAGGCGTGCATATAACTACTATATCACCTTTTTTTATTCCATAATCATTCTTAAGTACATTTGCAAACTTAATACTATTTTCTACAAGTTCTCCAAAAGTAACCTTTCTATCACATCTATATGCAACTAAATCTTTTATAGATTCTGCTTTTTCAAGTGCTATTTTGCTAATTCTTTCTCTTGGAAAATCTTTATCTAAAACTTCTTTACTAAAATATTGACGATATGGTCTATCTTCTAAACCATATCCACTTAAAGAAAAACCTAATTTAGATTCTGTATCACTAACTAATTTAACTATTCCTTCACGAGTAATTGGTCTTATACTATTACTTGATAAGTTATATATATGATCTAATACTTCGTCTTTCATAATATATCCCCCTTTTTATACCAATATTATATATAAAAAATAAAAAATCAAAAAATAATATTAGTAAAATGTGGTGTTGGAAAAGTAAATGCTGCAAGGACTACACAAATAATGATAGATAAATTTGATATAGATTATATTATAAATATAGGTTCTGCTGGAAGCATTAATGACAATGTAGAATATGGTGATATTGTAATTGGTAAATATGTATTACAACACGATTTTGACATTACAGCTTTTGGACATGAAAAAGGATATATAAGCAATATTGGTGTTAAGTTAGAGAGTAATACAAAATTAATTAAAAGATGCGAATATGTAATAAAAAACATGAAAGAGAACAATTATAAATGTGTAATTGGAACAATTGCAACAGGAGATATATTCTGTACAAGCAGAAAAATGAAGGATAAAATACGCACAAAATTTGATGCGGATTGTGTAGAGATGGAAGGAGCAGCTATTGCACAGACAGCATATTTATCTGATACTCCTTTTATAATCATAAGATCAATTTCAGATAGTCCAAATGAAGAGAACCAAATTGATTTTAATAAATATTTAAAGATGGCAGCAGATAGATGTGCTATTTTTATAGAGAACTTAATGGGAGCAAACTAATTGACTTTTTAAAGGATTCATTATATACTAATACCTATGAAAAATAAGAATTTAAACTATATTTCTAAGGAGAAGAATTAGGATGTACAAAAAGAAATTATTAATAATTTTAATTATTATTGCAATATTATCTGTAATGACAGTTATTTCAAATGCTGCAACAAATGGAGTAATTACAGGTGAAACTGTAAAATTACGTAAGGCTCCAAGCTTAGATGCTGGACTTGTTACATTACTTTCAGTTGATAATAAAGTTGAAGTATTGGGAAAAGAAGGAGACTGGTATCAGGTAAAGTATAAAGAATATGAAGGATATGTATATGCAGATTATATAGATGTAGAAGGTGAAGTCGTAGATAATACAGCTACTACTAATCAAGTTACCAACAATACTGTAGAAAATACAGTTAATTCTGTAGTAAATGCTGTTTCAAATGAGACTATTCCACAGGAAAATTTAGTTGCAAATAATACGGTAACTAATACGACAACAGATACAACAAACTCTGAAACAAAAAATAGCATTATTGGAACAAGTCAGAAATTATTAGAAGATTGTGAATTAAAAATATTACCACTAATAAATGCTGAGACAGTACAAACATTAGTTAAAGATACAGCAGTAACTGTAGATGATGAGGTAAATGGTTGGGCGTTCATATCAACTGATACAGTTTCTGGATGGATAAGAGCAGATAAGTTAACTGCAGAAGAAGCAGAACAAACAGAAAACACAGAGCCAGAAGAAGAAACACCAGCTACTACAACAGAGACACAAACAGGTTATATTAGTGCAAGTAGTGTTAATGTTAGAGCAAGTGCAAGTACTTCTGCAAATGTTGTTACAACATTAACAAGAAATACAGCAGTTACTATAGAAGGACAAGAAAATGGTTGGACAAGAATAACAACAAGTACAGGTGTTAGTGGATATGTGTCAAGTGAATATATTTCAGATGAGCAAGTCCAATCAACAAACAGAAGTGATAGTGAAAGAACTCAAAAAATTGTAGATTTACCAAATACTACAGCTGATGCAACAGAATCAGAAGATACAAATACAGTTGTAAGCAAAGGTGAAGAAGTAGTTAATTATGCCAAAACATTATTAGGAAAATCATATGTTTATGGAGGAGTAGGTCCAAATTCTTTTGATTGTTCAGGATTTACTCAATACGTATATAATAAATTTGGTGTAAATTTATCACATTCAGCATCATTGCAGGCTAATATAGGAACTACAGTTTCAAAAGCAAATTTACAATTAGGAGATATGGTATTCTTTTCACAAGGTGGGAGTTCTATAGGACATGTAGGAATATTTGTAGGAAATAATAGCTTTATACATGCTGCAAATCCACAAAAAGGAGTCGTAATAACATCATTATCTGATGGATACTATACAACAAATTATAAAACAGCTAAAAGAGTATTATAATTGGGGGCAAATAGAAACGAGGTAATTTGAAAAGACCGATAATAATAATATTAATTTCATATATTATAGGTATATTAGGGGGCTTATACATAAATAGTATAGCCTTCTTTTGTTTTATACTAATTATTGCAATGTGTCTTTGGGGCATCAGAAAAATAAATAATAAATATTTTAGATTTTTAAGGAGATTCTTAAAAAGATATACTGAATTACTAATTTTGATTAGTATGACTTTTGGCTTTTTGTATACAAATATTCTAGAGCAAAAATATAATACCATATACGAAGCAGAAGAAGAAATATTAGAACATTGCATTGTGATTGCTGAGAAAAAGCCAAAAGAGTATAAAGACTTATATAAGGTCAAAGTTATTAATAGTAAAAATAGTGCAAGAAATGGTACAAAATTGTATATAAGAGTAAATAAGCAAGCTAATATTGAAGTAGGAGATATGTTATTAATTAATGGAACATATGTTGAACCAGAGGTTGCTAGAAATGAAAGAGGATTTAATTACAAAGAATATTTAAAAACATTAGAAATATATGGAACAGTTGAAATTAATCATTATAAAGTAATAAAAAAGGGTAGAATAAATAAATTAATACTATATACAGCTAGATTAAAAGAAATTCTAAAGAGTAATATAAGTAAAGTAATAAAAAAAGAAGAAAATAAAAATTTGCTTATTGCTATGATTTTAGGCGATACGGAAGATTTAAGTGAAGAATTAAAAACAGATTTTTTAAACAGTAATTTATATCATATTTTGTCAGTATCTGGGGGACAAGTTTCGAATATTATTATAGGAATTACAATTCTTTTTAGATTGTTAAAAATACATAAAAAAATAATGGATGCCTTGTGTATAGTAATTTTAATTGAATTTATGTTTCTTACAGGTTTAACACCTTCAATTATTAGGGCTTGCATAATGTGTATTATAAATTTGATTAGTGGATTAATTATTAGAAGGTATGATATAGCAAATAGTTTAGGAATATCTTTACTTATCATATTAATAAATAATCCTTTTGCAATTAATAGTTTGAGTGTTTTGTTATCATATTTTGGCTTTTTAGGAATTATAGTATTAGGAAGTTTTACTATAAAGGAAGTTAATAAAGTAATTAAAAATAATATTTTAAGATATATTTTTAATATTGTAATTAGTTCTGTGGCTGCTCAAATTTTTATTTTTCCTATAATATTATATGTTTTTGGAACCATTTCATTAACTTTTATTTTTTCAAATTTATTAATTATTCCATTATCGACGATAATTACAATTATTGGACTATTTATCATGATATGCCCATTACCAATATTTGGCTTTGTAGAACCATTAATAGAACTAACAATAAACATAGTTGGATTTTTTTCGAATATAGGTATTTCTAAAATCTATTGTATTATTCCAAATATAAAAGAAATAATAATTTATTATGTAATGAGTATATATTTATATTATATGCTAAGAAGGGACTATATTTATAAAATCAAGCATTTTTTTAGAAAATATAAAAAGATAATAGTACTAATTTTGGTGCTAAGTATTGGTATATCATTTATTTATAAAAACATACCAAAAGATTTGTATATTAATTTTATAGATGTTGGACAAGGGGATTCTACACTTATAACCACGCAGTATAATAAAAAGATACTAATAGATGGAGGTGGAAGCGAATTTGGATCAACTTTTGATGTGGGAGAGAAAACATTATTACCATATCTATTAAAGAAAAAAATTCATAAAGTAGATTGTGTTATTATTTCTCACTTTGATTCAGACCATGTTGGAGGAATTTTAACGATTTTAGAAGAATTAAATGTAAAACAAGTATTAATACCAAAACAAGTGGAATATTCAGAGAATTATAATAAATTTTTGGATATTATAAAGAAAAGAAATATAAAGGTAAAAATAGTTGGAGAAGGAAATACAATTAATCTAGATAAAAATACCTATATAGATATTTTATGGCCAGAAGAAAAACAAATTACAGATAATGTTTTAAATAATAATTCAATGATTGTAAGACTTTGTTATAAAAATTTTAAAATGCTTTTTACAGGTGATATTGAAGAGATAGCAGAACAGAAATTACTTCAAAAATATGAAAATACAGAAAAATTAACTGCAGATATTTTAAAGGTAGCACATCATGGGTCAAAATCATCATCAATAGCAGAATTTTTAGAAAAAGTAAATCCAAAAATAGCTGTGATTGGAGTAGGAAAGAATAATAAATTTGGACATCCAAATGCAGGAGTTCTAGATAGATTAAGCATGCTACGGAACAAAAATATATAGAACGGATTTAAATGGAGAGATTACTATAAAAGTAAACAACATAGGGAAGATCTGGGTTAATAGTAAGCTAAAATAGTATTATAATTTTAGGTTATATAGATATAATTAAATAATATTTTACATAATGTAAAAATCTTATTAAAATAGTTAAAGAATAGGAGGTAAAAAATATGGATAAAAAACAATTGTTTAAAATTCAAGGAACTTTTTTCTTAGATGAGTTTTCACGGAAAAAAACCGTACTATTTGAAGGCTATTTCGTAAGAAGAGGAAAATCTGAAATTGTAGGTATAAATTGTGAGAATGGGGAAGCACGATTTATAAAAGGATTATTTATTAATTGCACACAACTGATTTTTGTTGAAATAGCTACAGATAAGCGTTCTAAAGCTGGATATGCTTTTAAGAATGTAAGAAAAGCTGGAATATATAGCCCATATGATTGGCTAAGTGGAGTATTTAGTGGAGATGATGACGATATTTCTGCAAATATACAGGTTAAAAGATGGTGGAATTCGAAAAAAATAAAAGAAATAGAAAGAAAATTTGAAGATTTCTATAAGGAGTTGAATGATTTTGATAAATATTTTTTTGATACCACTTATAAATTAACAGATTATTTGTAGAAAAGAAAAAGTACGGGGAGACCCGTGCTTTTTCTTTTCTACATAAAAAATGTATAAATTTGCTAATAATTCTACATAATAATATAAAACAGTAGAGAAGGCAGGAGATTTATATGAGCAAATTAAAAATAGTTATAATATCAATATTTACAATAGCGTTGGTGATATTAACAAGTGCTGTAGTATATCAAAATATAAAATATGATAAATTGGCAAAAGAAGAAGAAAAAGTGACAGATGAATGTATTTATGAGAATAACGAAATTGAAAATGATATAGACGAAATAAAAGTAAGTGAAACAGAAACTAAGGTGTCACCAAATGCAAAACTAGTTATAAAAAAATATTATAATGAATGTGGACACACAACAGAAGAGGTAAGAGAAGTTACAAATGATATGGTAAATAAAACACAAAAGGAAGTAGAAGAATTATACCCAGATTACAAAATAGAAAGATTTGACAATAACAAAATTGTTTTATTAAAAGAGGAAGAAGGACAATGTGATGAACATTATATTGTAAAAGATGAAAATAGTAATATTGTTATTTATAAGCTTTTAGCTGATGGCACAGAAGAAATATATCAAAATACGGGAATTTCTACAGAATATTTACCAGAAACAGATAAAATAAGTTTAAGAGATGGAATAAAAATTTTTGGAAGAGAAAATTTAAACAGCCTAATAGAAGATTTTGAATAAGATAAAAGACAGTTCTATTTTTTAGAACTGTCCTTTGTTTTATCTACAAATTGTTCATTTATTTTTAAGTTTTCCTTTTTCAAGTAACCCTGCATATAAAAAGCTTTTATATACATAATTAAAGAAAAGATTGTAGAAATTAGAGCTAAGTAATAAATGTATATACTAAAGTCAAATGAAAAATCAAATTGTTTTATAAACAATGAGCAAACAATAGCTATATAGAATAATACTGTAGCAAGTTTTCCATACCATCTACTAGAAACAACTAATTCTTTTCCATATAGGAAGGAAGCACCTGCAACCATTATAAATTCTTTTAAAATAACTATAACAAGTATCCACATAGGAATTATATCTTTTATAGCTAAAGTTCCTAAAGTTATTATTTGTGTACATTTATCTGCTAATGGGTCAATTAATTTTCCAAAATTAGTTATAAAATTATATTTTCTTGCGATAAATCCATCTAAAATATCTGTTAAGCCTGATATTGTAAAGATAATGAATGCTGCAATATATGAATCATAAACTAAATTGATTACAATAAAAGGTATAAGTATAAATCTAAATATTGTTAATATGTTAGGAATTTGTCTAGCAATTTTTTTCATCTATAGTCCTCCATTAAATACATTTATAATATTGTGAATTTTAATTCGTCATTTTCTAAATCTACTTTTACAGTATTACCACTATTTATTTCTTGTCTTAAAACTTTTTCTGATAATTCATCTTCAATATAACGTTGAATAGCTCTTCTTAATGGTCTTGCACCATATTTTAGGTCTGTTCCTTTTTTCATTAAATATTTTTTTGCTTCGTCGCTTACGATTAAACTAATATTTTTATCTGCAAGAGCTTTACTAGTATCTGCAAGCATTATATCAACTATTTGAATTAATTCATTCTCAGTTAAACTGTCAAAAATAACAATTTCATCTACTCTATTTAAAAATTCCGGTCTAAATGTTTCTCTTAGACTAGATTCTATTTTTTCTTTATTAAATGTTTTAGATGAATTGAATCCAATAGAGTTTACATTAGCATTAGAGCCAACGTTAGAAGTCATTATAATAATTGTATTTTCAAAACTTACTGTATTACCTTGTGAATCTGTAAGTCTTCCATCATCTAATATTTGTAATAATAAATTAAATACATCTGGATGAGCTTTTTCTATTTCATCAAAAAGAACAATTGAGTATGGTTGTCTTTTAACTTTTTCTGTTAATTGACCAGCATCATCATAACCAACATATCCTGGAGGAGAGCCAATCAATTTTGACGTGGAATTGCTTTCCATATATTCGGACATATCAATTCTTATAATCATGTCTTCGTTTCCAAACATTTCGTATGCTAGAGATTTAGCAAGTTCTGTTTTACCAACACCTGTAGGTCCAACAAAGATGAAAGATGGTGGTCTTTTAGTACTTTTTAGTCCTGCACGATTTCTTCTTATTGCACGAGCAACACTATTTACAGCTTCGTTTTGACCAATTATTCTAGTATGAAGATTTTTTTCTAAATTTAATAATTTTTCTGTTTCAGCCTCTGTTATTTTTGTTACAGGAATTTTAGTCCAACTTTCTATAACTTGCGCAATATCCTGAACAGTTAAATTTGGAACAGTAATATTTTTTTGAATGTCATCTATTTCTTGAGCAATTGAGCATTCTGTTGCTTTTAATTTCGCTGCTTTTTCATAGTCTTGATTAGAATCGTTTTCGTTAGTAGCTTTTGCACTTTCGGCAGCAATTTCTTCTTGTTCATCTTTTACTTCTTGTAATCTCTTTTTTAATACTTGTAATTTAAATAGGTCTTGATTATTTAAATTAATTCTAGAGCAAGCTTCATCTAAGATATCGATTGCTTTATCTGGTAAGAATCTATCATGAATATATTTCTCTGACATAGAAACAGTTTTTTCTATAACTTCTTTAGAAATTTTTACACCATGGAATTTTTCATAATATTGTTTAATTCCTTCAAGAATTTCTACAGTGTCTTGAATATTAGGTTCTTGAACGATAATTGGTTGGAATCTTCTTTCTAAAGCTGAATCTTTTTCTATATATTTTCTATATTCCTTTAAAGTGGTTGTTCCAATTAATTGGATTTCACCATTTGCTAAAGATGGCTTTAATATGTTAGCAGCATTCATAGAATGATCTGCATCACCAGCACCAATAATATTATGAATTTCGTCTATTACTAATATGATATTACCTAAATCTTTACATTCATCTACTAAAGACTTTATTCTAGCTTCGAATTGGCCTCTAAATTGAGTACCTGCAATTAAAGCAGTCATGTCTATTAGATAAACTTCTTTATCTAGTAATTTTGGTGGAACTTCTTTATTAGCAATTTTTATAGCAAGTCCTTGTGCCAAAGCTGTTTTACCAACACCAGGTTCACCAATTAAGCATGGGTTATTTTTAGATCTTCTATTTAAAATTTGAATCATTCTTTCGATTTCTTTATTTCTACCAATTACATTATCTAACTCATTGTTTTTAGCTTTTTGTGTTAAATTGGTACCATATGAATCTAAAAATTTTCTTTTCTTTTTCTTATTTTTTGAAGTTTTTCTTTGTTGTTTAGTGTTAGTATTTTCTGAATCATTTGAATCATTATTAGGGGTTATAAAACCTGCAAATAGTGATTCTAGTGGCATACCATTAATATTTTTATCAGTAGAGTCATCATCGTCTGAATCTGTTGGCTCATTTCCTAAATTAACCAAATTTAAAGATTCTAAATTTAAATTTTTTGATAAATCTTTAAATAAAGATTCTATTTGGTTAGACATATTATTGTTATTATTTATATTATTATTTAAAATGTTATTTTGCTTTGCAATAACATCTAATGGATCAATTCCTTTTTTCTTGGCACAATCATAACATAAACCCTTTAAAGACTCTTTACCGTCTTGATCTATTGAATTTATAAATATGATTGCAGTATTCTTTTTACATTCTGAACAAATCATTAATTAAGTTCTCCTTTATCGAAAATTTATATTAATATATAGCTTATACAATATATATAATACTATATTATTATACCACAATAGTCAATGATTTCAAACAATATATATACTTAAAAAAGTTGAAAATTATATACCTAAATGTTATAATTAGATGTAAGTTTAGAAAAGGAGTACGTATGAGAAGAGTAAAGATACCTAAAAGCCAAATATTTTGCTTTTCTCTCATAATGATTGTATGTATAATTGCTATTGTAGAAGCTTTATATTATGTTATGAATCCAAATATTCAAGATAATAAGAATATAGCTGATAATAGTTTAAGCAATACAGAAATTACAGACATGACTTTAGTAGATAATTTTGATGATGTATTTCAAAATTCATTTAAAAATACTAATACATCAGAAGAGGCAGAAAAAATAGATGCAGATAAAGATTATATATATACAACTTATGAGAAAACAGAAGTAAATTCAGGAAATTATGAAATAGATGTAAAAATACCAGTGATTAATATAAATTCTGAGGAAATAAAATCATATAATGAAGCCATTAAACAAGTATTTCAAGCTAAAGCAGAGAGTATATTAAATGGTGGCTCAAACAGATCTGTATATTCGGTAGATTATGAAGCTTTTTTAAATAATAACATTTTATCAATTGTTATAAGATCAACTTTAAAAGAGGGAAGTAATCCGCAAAGAGTAATTATACAAACTTATTGTTATAATATTAAAGAAATGAAGAAAGTAGAATTTTCTGATATTATGACACTTAAAAACTTAGATACTAATACAGTACAAGAAAAAATAAGAAAACAAATACAGGGAAAACAAGAAGAAGCTAAGGCTTTACAGCAATTAGGTTATTCGGTTTATATAAGAGATTTAAGAAGTGATAGATATGATGTAGAAAATATAAGTAACTTTTTCATAGACGAAAATAATAATGTATATGTTATTTATGCATATGGAAATTCTAGCAATACAGATGTAACAGATATAGTAATATTTTAAAAGTAACATGTAAAAATGTTACTTTTATTTTTTACTTGATTTAGCAATATATAGGCAAAAAAAGAAGCACTTTGTAGTGCTTCTTTTTTGAAAATAAAAGGGGATGTTTTTAAACATACAGTCAGTAATTGGAGTAATAAGTATTACTGACTTCTCCTATAATATAACAAGTAAATTTGTTCATTTTGTGAACTTAAAGTGATATGTTTGAAAAAATAAAATTACTTAGCTTAAAATTGTAATGGACACGAAGTTTATTTTTCGTGTCCATAAATAATTAATTATTTTCTGAAGGTTGTTCTTGTAAGGTAACCTTCATATCCATTTCTTTACCATCTCTATTTATTTTTAAAGTGATTTCATCACCAATTTGATGTTGATTTTTAATATTATTTAATTCATCCATTGTTGTTATAGAAGTTCCATCTATTCCAACTATTACATCACCAGCCTTTATACCAGCTTTTTCTGCTGCACAGAATGGTTCAACAGAAACAACATAAACACCTTCGACTAAATTGTTTGCTTTTGCTGTTTGTTCAGTTAAATCTCTACCTGTTAATCCGATATAAGGTCTTGCAACTTTACCAGTAGAAATTAATTGTTCAAATATTGGTTTTGCAGAATCTATAGGAATAGCAAATCCCATTCCTTCAACACCAGTTCCATTTAATTTTAAAGTGTTTATACCAATAACTTTACCTTCGCTATTTACTAATGCACCACCACTGTTACCAGAATTTATAGCTGCATCTGTTTGAATTAGATTATAAGTATTTCCATCTGTACTTTGTACTGTTCTATTAACTGCACTAATTATACCTGATGTTACAGAACTTTGCATACCTAAAGGATTACCTATAGCCATTGCAAACTCACCAACTACAACACTACTTGAATCACCTAATTCTGCTGGAGTTAAATCTGTCTTATCTATTTTTATAACAGCTAAATCTGTTTGTGAATCTGTTCCAACAACTTTTGCTTCATATTCAGTAGAATCATTATATAATGTTACAGATATTTTGGCTGCTTCAGAAACAGAATAGTAAGATGATGAATCACTTGAACTAACAACATGGTTATTTGTTAAGATATATCCATCTTCACTAAGTATAATTCCTGAACCTTCGGCAGTTGCAGCTTGTGATCCGTTAAATATAGAATTTACAGTGTATTGAACTTTAATTCCAACTATTGATGGTAAAACCTTTGCTGCTACATTTGTTGCTGTATCAGAATAACCTGATAAAGAAACTAAATTTTGAGTTCCAACAGCTTGAGTGCTAGAGGTTGAAGAATTTGAGTTTGCCCCCATTAAACTATTTTTAATTGTTGGCACACCAAAACAAACACCAACAACTAAAGCAGCGCCTATAACTCCTGAACAAAAAGGAATTAAAACACTTTTTCCAAAACCAGTTTTTCCTTTTTCTTTAAAACCTTTATTATTTTGTGGAAAATTAAATTTTTTATTTTCGATATTCTTTTCATTATTCTCTGACATAAAATTACCTCCATTTTTATTATCTTATACTAAACTAATTAAAAGATACAATACTTTTGTGAAAAAACTGTGAAAAATGTGTATTTCTTTATTGTAATAATGCAAAAAAGAAGATATAATAAGAAAAATTGGAGGGAATTATGAGAAAAAAAGGATTTTTAAATCTTAAATTAATATTAATTGTTTTAGTAATAGTAATATTAGTAATAGGAGCAGTTTTTTACGTAAAAAATAACTTACATGAACAAGAATTACAAAGTTTAAGTACTACAATGTTACAAATTCAAGCTAAAGCAAAAGTTATAAATGAAAGAAATAAAGTAAATAATACAAGTGATTATATAGGAAAAGAAATTTCAGAAGAGGATTTAAAAAAATTAAATATAGTAGATAATGGAAAAATAAGACTTTTAGCAAAAGAGGATTTAGAAGAATTAGAGGTTACAGAAATAAAACAAGAAAAAGACTTTGTTATAAATTATGAAACTGAAGAAGTTTATTATTTAGATGGATATAAAACTGATGATAACAATATTGTTTATTCTTTAACAGATATTAGCAATTTAGTAGTAAAATAACGGAGGAAAAATGAAAGAGAAAGAAGAAGAAAGATTAAAAGAACTAAAAAAAATAGAACTTGAGTATCATAAAAAAGGGATAAAATATATAGCTGGAATAGATGAAGCAGGAAGAGGTCCACTAGCTGGACCTGTTGTTATTGGATGTGTAATAATGCCTGAAGATTCGATGATAGAAGGAATAAATGATTCTAAGAAAGTTTCTGAAAAGAAAAGAGAAAAACTATATGATGAAATAATAGAAAATGCGATAAGCTGGTCTGTTGCTATAATAGATAAGCAAGATATTGATGAACTTAATATTCTTAATGCTACCAAAAAAGGTGTTACAGAGGCAATACAAGGTTTAAAAACAAAACCTGAATTAATTTTAGTTGATGCATTAAATGGAATAGATACCTGTAATATAAAATATGATTCTATAATAAAAGGTGATGCGAAATGCTACAGTATTTCTGCAGCATCAATACTTGCAAAAGTCACAAGGGATAGAATAATGAGAGAGTGGGATGAAGTATATCCACAGTATGGCTTTGCAAAACATAAAGGCTATGGAACAAAAGCTCATATAGAGGCTCTTAAGGAATATGGTCCATGTCCAATACATAGAAAAACATTTATAAAACATTTTGTTGATTAAAAAGATAAATATTGGAGATAGAAATGAATATTATAGATATTATTGCTAAAAAAAGAGATGGCAAAGAATTAAATACCGATGAAATAAATTTTTTTATAAAAGAGTATACCAATAATAATATAGAAGACTATCAAGCTGCAGCATTAGTTATGGCAATATATATAAATGGTATGAGTTATAGAGAAACCAAAGACTTAACTATGGCCATGGCTAGTTCTGGTGATGTGTTAGATTTATCAGAATTAGGAGAGAATGTTGTAGACAAACACAGTACTGGAGGAGTTGGAGATAAGGTTACTATAATCTTAGCACCACTAATTGCGTCATTAGGTATTCCTGTTGCTAAAATGTCTGGAAGAGGCTTAGGATATACTGGTGGAACTGCAGATAAGATTGAGGCTATTCCAGGTTATAATACAGGAATTTCTGAAAAAGAATTTATAGATAATGTAAAAAATATAGGTATAAGTTTAATTACCCAAACACTTAATTTAGCACCTGCTGACAAAAAAATATATGCATTAAGAGATACTATTGCATGTACAGAAAGCATTCCGCTAATAGCTTCTAGTATAATGAGCAAAAAAATTGCAAGTGGAGCAAATAAAATTGTTTTAGATGTTACTTGTGGTTTTGGTGCTTTTATGAAAAACATAGAAGATGCAAGAGAACTTTCAAGAACTATGATAGAGATAGGAAATTTAGCTAATAGAGAAACTGTGTGTGTAATTACTAATATGAATGAACCACTTGGTTTTGCAGTTGGAAATAGTTTAGAGATAATAGAAGCTATAGAATTTTTACAAGGTAAGATGCCAGAAGACTTAAAACAAGTTGTATTAGAACTTGGTGCGTATATGGTTAAACTTGCAGGAAAAGGTTCAAATATAGAAGAAAATAAAAAAATGCTATTAGAAAATATACAAAATGGTAAAGCATATAATAAGTTTATCGAACTTGTACAAAATCAAGGCGGAGATATAGAATATGTTAAAGATGTAACTAAATTTGAAAAAGCAAAAATAATACAAGAAGTGATTTCGACTACTGAAGGATATGTGCAAGAAATTAATGCTGAAGAAATAGGTAAATTATCATGCGATTTAGGTGCAGGAAGAAAAACTAAAAAGGATAAAATTGATTTACAAGTAGGAATTATTTTAAATAAGAAAATAGGAGATTTTGTAAATAAAGGTGACAAGTTAGCTACAATATATGCAAATGATATAGAGAGGGCTAAAGATACAGAAAATGAACTTCTAAAAACATACAAAATTGGACAAGAAAAAATAGAAGAGAGAACAATTATTGATATAATAGAATAAATAAGAAAAGTTGCTTTGAACATATACAGATTGCTTCGCAATTGCACGAGTATAGGAAACTTAACCTTGTTGATTCAGAAAAATCTGACGATTTTTACTATGCAATAAAGAAAGTTGATAGAAAACAAAAATTTCTATCAACTTTTTCCATTACACATCTTTTCATATTCTTTGCATTTTATTTTATAGTCCATTTGCATGCATAAACATTTATAGTACATATATCCTTGTTCATATTGATTCATGGGATTAAAGAAATTTTCAGGGTCAGGAAAATCATATGACTGATATCCATTTAAATTTGAAAAATCAATATTTTTATCCATAAAATCAACCTCCTAGTTATACATATTCAAAAATACTAACAATATTACTTAAATCTAAAGATAAAAAGCTAAAAAAATGAAATACTAAAAAAGTATAAAAAGCAGCAATAACTCCTTGTAAAAATTTGCCTAAAATATATGACTTAATTGAAACATCTGATTTAGCAGTAAAACTATATACTTGCAATAAAACAGATATTCCACCAAAACCTAATATAAAAGCACAAATAATAATACTAAAAGAAATATTTTTAATAGGAATACTACTTATTTGTTGTAATCCATTTGTTATTTCTAAAAATCCATTTAAAATACCTTGAGCAAAGTCAGGAGTAATATGTAATAAATTAAATAATGGACTTAATATGGCACTACTTAAATCTATAAGATGTGTCCTATTAAAAATAGAGATAATTACAGAAAAAAGAACAATAAATCCACCAATATTTAGTATTGTAAAGATAGAATTCTTTATTGCTGACATCAATACATCTCCAATATTAGAACGATTAACAGTAGTATTTGTAATACGAGTTGTAGAAGAGGAAGTTGCAATATTTACATCTTTATATTCCCAAAATCTAAAAATAATACCTACTGTTAATGAAGCTAAAATATGAGTAACTAATAATATAATTCCTGTTGTGGTATCTTTAAAAAGTCCAATACCAATTGTTCCTAAAATAAATAATGGACCGGAATTATTAGTAAATGCTAATAAACGTTCTGCTTCTGGTTTAGTTAAAATATTTTTATTTCTTAAATCACATACAATTTTTGCACCAACAGGGTATCCACTAACAATTCCCATAATTAATGGATAACTACCTTCTCCAGGAACGTTAAATAGTGGTCTCATAAATTTATTAAAAAATTTACCTAGAATAGCTATTACATTTGTATGGCTTAAAAGTTCTGTGGCAACAAAGAATGGAAAAAGAGCAGGAATAATATTATTTGC
>OHKU01000738.1_pt1 | contig 16989 bp, 15 predicted proteins | sample 1568911 | NCBI WGS metagenome assembly OHKU01 (sample SAMEA3879574, study PRJEB24766) | human gut metagenome | biome: human-associated habitat; feature: feces | place: USA | collected 1985/1987
CCTCTGACCGGCTCTGCAAGGAGCATGGCCTGTCCGTCATCGTTCCCGGACAGGAGAAGGGCAAGAGCTATGTTGAGCATCAGGCGGTTAGAAATGGCACCAGTTACAAGGCAAAGCTGAAATCCGTCATTGACCGCCTGCTCCCGGCCTGTGCGGACCTGGAATATCTGCTCCGCAGATTGCAGGAGGAAGAGTACGAAATCCGGCGGGGAAAATACATTTCCTGTCGGGCCTCCGACCAGGAACGGTTTACCCGACTGAAAACCCTGGGTATTGATTACACGGAAGAAGCGCTCGCTGCCAGGATTGCGGGCCGCACCCGTCCCTCGAAGCGGCCCAAGGCGCGGGACGGCAGCATTCAGCGGATCGCCGTCATCCAGGACAACCAAAGCCCTGGGCTGCGACACTGGGCGAAGCTCCAAAAGCTGAAAGAGGGAGCCAAAACCCTAAACTATCTGGCAGAGCATGGCATTGAAAGCTATGAGGCACTAGGTAACAGGCTTGCGGAACTGAACGCCGCCGTGGATGATTCGCTCGCCTCTATCAAGGCGGTTGAGGGCAGAATTGCGGAGCTGAATCTGATCGTCAAATATGCTGCTACTTACAGGAAGTTCCGCCCGGTCTATGACCATTACCGAAAATCGGACGACAAAGAAAAGTTCCTTCGTGGGCATGAGAGCGAAATCATCCTTTTTGAGGCCGCCGCCCGGGAGCTGAAACGCCTGGGAGTGGTTCCGCTGCCCGCCGCTGAAAAGCTGGAAAGAGAGCTGTCGGAACTGACTGTACAGAAGGAGACCTTGTATGCGCAGTACACCGCCGCCAAGCGGCAGGCAAAAGAGTACGATACCATCAAACGAAATCTGGACATCCTGCTCCCGCCGGAGCAGAGCGTTATGCAAGAATTAGAATAAGCAAGGAGAATGCTATATGAACGAAAAGCCCGTTATCATTGTCACCGGGAAGGTGCCCAATATGCAGAACTGGTATGAGGAAAAATGCAAACGTGCTTTGGAGGAATTGGCCCACCTGTCCGATACCATCCACCGCCCGGGAAATACCCCCAACCGAGGCTGGGCGACTAAAGAGGCAGAAATCAAAACACACCTGTTCAACGCCGTGCGCCTGGTGCTGATCCTGGCGAATGTTTCCTGCGGCCAGCGGAAAAGCGTAGGCAGCGAGGATGTGGGGCGTATCGTGGATGAAGGATTCGCCGGATACGAAAAAGTCTGGGAAAAGTTTGTGGAATAGGCATTGTTCGCAGATTATTAGCGCCTCCTAAATCCACTGCTGTTATAATGGATTCCGGGAGGCAATATGCTATGACGAGAAAAGAAGTGGTCTTTCAGTTTTTCAGAAAGAGTGTCATACCTGTGGCCCGTGCGGCCCTGCTGGTTTGCATCTTCAAATCTGCCTGTATAAAAGACAGCACTGTTGACTATCTGCGGCTCTGGATTCTCTGCGGGCTGCCCTTTGGCCTCCATCGGATGCGGCTCTGGATTGTACCGGGCAACGGTTCCATGGGTGGAGGGGTTGCCTTATTCGCGCTGAACTTCATTATTGGCGGTGTCATCGGTGGGTTTGTCTTGGCCTGGCGGTTGATTGTTGCAATCTGGTATGTACCCCTGACCGTATACCGACTGATTGCAGGATAGTTTCCGCATCATGGAAATGTGCCGATGGAAAGGGATTCACTGACTTGTGGAAATGGCTGATGTTTCCCACAACTTTCAATACCCTTCACTACGAATCTACGTTTCCTTTCGTTTTACTGTGTCCGAAACAACCACAAAGAAACCAGGGGCATACGGCAATATTCTCGTTGATTTTTCCAATTTTTATGGTAGACTATACGTACCGAGTGCTAATATTTCGTGGTTATAGCTTTTGATAAATAAGCACTCAATGACTGTTATACCATAAATAGGAGTCGGCATCTATGATACTTCCAGATAATAAGATTAAAGAATGGATTTCTGAGGGCAAGTTACTTATTAATGAAGATGGAAGCACAATATTCTCGCCAATAGTACAAAATATTTCTTATGATTTATCGACCCGAAAGTTCTATTCAAAAGAACAAGATAGCGAAGGAACAGATGGTTTTAAACTTCGACCACTAGATTCTGTATTTGTTGCATCTACAGAACACATAAACCTTCCGAGTGATGTCGCCGCCGAAGTTAAACTTAAGTATAGTTTAATGACAGATGGATTAATGTTGGATGCCCCACTCTACCAACCTGGACATCATGGCTCAAATGTTTTTTTCCGACTGACTAACATATCAAATAAAGATATACAACTGTCAAACGACAGGAAATATGCTTATATGGTGTTCCATCAAGTTGCAGCAAATGTTGATACCCCGTACAATGGCGAGTTTTGTAACTCTCAAAAAAGCATAAATGAAATCCGCGAGCATTCGTATAGAGGCGTATATCCAGATATTATGAATAATATCAACAGCACACGCACGAAAATGAATAATGCTGAAAAAACGATTTATGGAAATGTCCTCGTCATTATTACAGTTTTTATTACACTGTTTTCGATTCTTTCATCCTTTTTTAATGCTACACGAGGCAATTTTATTGAACAATGTTCTACCACATTTTTAATTCTAGGCAGCATTTTTGCACTAATAGGTGCAGTATGTGTTGCGATTGACAATGATAAATCTTTCATGTCAAAGATTATAGCATTGTGGGTAGTAGCTTTAATCTTCTTCATACTTTCATTTACTCCTTGGATAACAGGTATCAAAATGAATACAACAAATCAAGCCACAAGTTCTTCTCAAGGCCAAGATTTATATGAATCGCCTCCTATTACAACTGAAAGGAAAAATGTAGGGTGAGTATTATGCGGGTATATATTGCATCCAAGTATTATGAATATGACATAAATCGTGAGATTTTTGACAAGCTAACACAAAATGGAATTTCTGCGTTTTTGCCTGAAACTATAAACAAGTTTGAAACATCGATTGACGTTGCAACAGAGATTCGGGATATCTGCATAAATGAGATAAAGCAATCTACAGTCTTACTTGCGGTAGATTCGAAAGAAGCATTTGGCTCTGATGTTGGTTGGGAAATTGGTTACGCATATGCTCTCAAAGCAGAGTGCAACCATCAAATTGAGATTGTCAATTTGCGACTGAGTGAAAAATTGTCACGCATTAGAGCAATGAATGATCCTTGTTTTGACCATTCATTTTTTTCAACTGATGATATGATTAGATATTTAGTAAAAGGACAGACTGTGGAAAAAACACAAAATTCTCTCTAATTTGTAGATAATCAAGTCATTTTTATTGCATTTCTACTGTTGTATTGGGGAATTAATATGGTGAAATCTGCACTGCTGAAGGCGTACAAATTAAATTTAAAGGAAAGCAAACGATATGAAAAAAGAGTTTCTTGCAACCAGCGCTAAGTTTGTTTATTCAAGAAACGAATTAGGCTATCAAGAAGTACTGGATGATTTTGAGAACGCTTCCCAGATTACTATTGTCACATATAATATATCTGAAAAGGAACACGTTTTAATTTCTGCGCTTAGAAAAGCAGGAGCTTCATGTATCGTAAATTTAATAACGAATATTCCGAGCAGATGGGAGGTGTATTATGGGGATACTTTCCGAAATAAAGCGAAACAGAAGATCAACTTATACCTATCAAAGCTAAGTCCCGATAGTTTTGGCATAAACTCAAAGGTGTTTTTCGATTTTTCAAACCATGGAAAGATTATAATGACGAATCGAATTGTTTATGTCGGCTCAGCAAACTATTCCGAAGAAAGCTCCAGCAACACCGAGTTTGGATTTATATCAAGAGATGAAGGGCTCATTGCATATATTACTTCCGTGGTTTTATCCGATCTCCAAACCATGGCAATCCCGTATTATGAATATGATTATACAGCACTTTTGCTTGAAGCAAATGTAGTGCTTTCGGCAATCTATAATATCAAAAACGAATTATACGAAGAGGTCTATAAATTACACGATGATGTGGATGGAAAATGGTATTACTATGTTGAATGCGAGGCCTCATTAGAAAAAGGCACCTTGGATAAAGCAGTGCAAATTATAGATGAAGCATGTAAAGTCGCAAGTGATATTTACGACGCGATTGATACTATTACGGGTAGTGATGAACGAACAACAGCAAAAATTAATGGCATATATGAAAATTTATTGATTCTATCCTCAAAAATCAAGGAAATTCGAGGATTTGATACACTAATCGAATTGTCTGAGTTTGATTCGGAAAAGTATATCAATCAGCAGTTGCAAAATGAATATGCAATGGAAGCATACGAAGATAATTTGGAGAATTGCATTGAACATGCGATGAATGACACAGCAAATATTATTCTGGATTTGACACAAGGAGCAAGAGAGGATATAGATGAGTTGCTTAGATATTTACAGAAATTTTGCGAAGTTTACTCCACCATAATTGAAAATTTACGAGTAAAAGAAATCAAGAAGGTTAACCCCAAAATTGATAATACATGAGCTACGACATATAGAAGAATTATTTCTATTCAAACAAACGTGGGCGTACAGCCAATCGGACAAACCGAAAGACTGTACGCCCATTTTATATGTGACAGGAAGTGTGTAAAATAGGGCCCTTTCCTCCGTGTGCCGACAGGTAGATGCACACATGAGAAATCATAAAAGCCCTCATTGAAAATACGGGTACAGAGGATTATTCAGCCGTTTTTCCACCCATATCCATACAGTTTTTCGTCCGTCTGGAACTGTAATGCGGGCAGGACAGCTGTTTCACCTGGAAACTCTGCTTACAGCCATATGCGCAGCGTTGGCAGAGTGGATGATACTGCCGCCGTCCGTTCCTGCCCAGGAAGAGCGCCCATTCCAACCGCCATTTCTTACTTCGGCTCATCGTTCCCCCCGCTCCGGTGCGCCCCGGCTGGGGGCCTCCACCTTCGGCTGTTTGTCGCACTCCTGCCGGGCGGTTTCCAATCTGTCCCGGATGGATGGGCGTTCCAAATTCCTGGGGTCAGCCGCAACCGCAAAGGCACGGGTGCCGTTGCCCATGATAAGGAAACGCCGGTCATCGGAACAGTGATGGACACCGTAGCCCAGGGCCTCCATTTGCTTTTGGCTCAAAGCTGTTACACAGAAGTTCCCCCTGGGAGTCTGCACATGGCCTCCGGTTTCAAACTTGTCTGGGAGATAGGCTTTCTCCTGGGCCTGCTCCGGGACGGGCAGCACCACCAGCTTGCCGTCCCTGGGTACGAACAGCTCCGGCGTTCGGAACTGCTCCGTGTACTTCTGGATCAGCTCCGGGGACAGAGACGTAAAGTCCTCCTCACCCAGACCGACCACCAGGAACGTACCGGCCACAATGTCGTAGAGGTTTCCGGTATCGTCCCGCAGGCCACGGTTCAGATCCATGCCCACCAGCTTTCCCTCGTCATTGCAAACCAGAGCCACAGGGTCATCGTAGGGATAAATGGCCTGGATGGTTCCATCGACTTCCGCCTGCATGGATTTGTAGCCGGGGTCGATTTGTTTTACATGGGGCTCCTTCAACGGCTCCACCACCAGAACGGTCATTTTCTCCGGCTCCCCGTAGACAGCCCGGGCCTGTTCTGCAATATCCGCCGGGGTCTGCTCATAGGCTGCCGCCTCGGCGGCATATTCCCGCTCCGCCTTTTCCGCAAAGTCCAGCATTTCATCAATGCGGGATTTGTCCGGGTTTTCAAGTCCTTCCCAGACAGCTTCCGGGTCAAAATCCAGCCATTCCTCATAGCCGGTAGCCTCCTTGAATTTCTCCAATTCGGCGGGAAGGTAGTCTGTGGCTTTCTGACCCAGAGCTTCCAGCTTCTCACTGTAATCCGCAATTCGTCCCGCCAGGAGTTTTTCCTGGATATCTGCCCATGCGTTTTGCGCACTAGGAAAAGTGGCGGCGTATTGGGAATCTTCCCGCCGGAAAAGAGCGTCCAGATCATAGGCAATATCAGCTGCCCACTCATCAATTTCTTCCTTGGAAAGATTTTCTTCGGGAACAGACATGACCCGGTATTCCTCCGGGATGTTTTCCGGGTTCCCGTCGTAAAACTCCACGAAAGAATCCCCGGTATCCCGGACATAGCCATAGTCGGTGAACTGACCATCTTCGTCCAACGCTACATCCCGTCCATAAGCTTCATAATCGATGTAGTTTTCCAGATAGTCCGGTATCTGCATGACATCCAGTTCGTTGATATAATACCTGCCCAGATCGTCATAATCAGTGATATTCGGATTTACCTCATAGCAATCCAGATTTTCCGTCAGGTTTATCATATCCTGCAGGCTGCCGCCGTGGTCGCCCACAGACATAGCCGCCTGGAACCGCTCATATTCACTCTGGCTAAATTCATCCAATTTGGAAGCAAGATAATTCAGCTCGTCCAGATTGACATATTCTCCCAGCTTGTCATACAGGCCGTCCACATAGCAGTCGTAGTCCGTAATGAACCACTCCTCATAGGCGTATCCGAAATCGTCCTTCTGGCCGATGCCGATACTGTCCATGGCGGCCTTGATTTCTTCCGCTGTGGTGGGGAATTTCACCCATTCGCCTATCAGCTCGCCCTCATTGTATTTGCCGAGGTTCGTAATGAACGCGGCGAAGGGATAATCCCGGTTATACTCATATGTAGGCATCCTGATGCCCCCTTACCGCTCCGGCCCGGTGTGGCTGAGATCCCGCTCCGGGGCCGTCTGGGCGTCGCATTCCTCTTTGGCGGCGTTCAGCCGATCCCGGAGGGAGGGACGCTTTTCCAACTTTGCCCGAAGAATACTGTCCAGATCCCGGTCAGAAAGATCCGAGAGGTTGTCCTGGGGCACCTGGAACATGACGGTTCGGTCCCCAACCTGGGCGTAGACCTCAATGGTCTGGAACCTACGATTATACTTATTTGCCAGGTCGTCAGGCAGAGAAGTGATTTTGTCCCCATCCATGCCGGCAACCAGAAAGGTGCCGGCAATTACGTCATAGACCTGGCCCCGGCCATTGTATAAGGCTCGGTTCCATTCCAGACCGGATTCTCTGCCACCCTCCCGGCATAGCAAGGCCACCTCCGGTCCGAATGGGTGGGTAACGGAGTAATCGCCGCCCAGAATGCTATGGAAATCGCTTTCTTCCACTTCCCGCAGGCAGGGGGCTTTCCGTGGCTCCACCACAAGGACCTGGATGGTATTGGGTAGGTCATCCAGGGCAGGGTCGTAGGCGGTGAGCTTTTTGTAGTCCTGCAGGTCAGAGTAGAGGGCATCCTGTTCCGTCTGGCCCAGGTCCTTCAGCCTGGATTCCAGAAAAGCGACCTTGCCATCTATCAGCCAGTCATAGAAGGCTGCCACCTGGGACCGTTTCTCTGGGTACTTTTCGGCATACCCCCTGTCAAAATCCCGAAAGAAGCTGTCAAACTGAACTGCCAGGTCCTCTGCCCAATCCTTCTTTTCCTCGTCGGTCAGCAAAAGCAGCTCCGGGGTAAACACGACGTAACCTGCCGGGATCGTCTCCGGGTTGCCATCGTAAAACTCCGCAAAGGGAGAGTTGGTGGGAGAGATATAACAATCGTCCTCAATGGAACCGCCCTCGGATTCCGCAACGTCCCGCCCAAACGCCTCATAGTCAATGTAGTCCTCCAAGGCTCGGAGGGTGGAATAGTCGTAGGTGTCCCGCTCATGGAGGACATACTGAGCCAAATCTTCATAGTCCTGGATGTTCGGCTCAATGTCGTAACAATCCAGATTCTCCGTCAGGTTGAGCATATCCTGGATGGTGTCACAGTGACGACCCGTATCCACGATGGCCTGGTAGAAACCGAACTCCCCGTCCGTCAGGGCCTCCAGGGCAGCGGCCAGATAGTTTAGCTCATTGATATCCGTACAGTCCTCCACAGCGGCGGCGTTGTATAGGTGGCAGTCCACCTCACCCAGATACCAGCCCTGCCGGTCCCCGCCGATGTTTTGCAGCAGCTCCCGAAGCGCCTGCTGTGTGGTCGGAAGCTCCAACCACTGTTCCCGCTCCGGCTCCTCTTTGTTGACGATGCGGACAGAAATTGGGAAAAGAGACCCATCATACCGTTTTTCCAAATCGTGACCTCCTTATTTTTTCTTTTGAAATTCCAGCTTGTAGTGGACATATTTTTCGCCGGTGTCGTCCAGCAGCACCGCGGCATCATAGGCAACGCCCTTCTTTTCGGACCACATCCCCTTGACCTGGACCCGCCCCTTTTTCAGAAGGTCCGCTGCCATTTTAGCGGTCAGCACCTTCTTCCGGGAAGTCCAGAACCGGTCATCCTTCCAGAGAACAAAGCCGCAGCTCCGATCCGAACAGGCAAAGTTCTTTTTGCCCTCATAGACGGGCTTCCCGCAGCGGGGGCAGATACCAACGCTTGCCCGCTCCGGCGCAAACAGTGTCCGGCCTTCCTCGGATACCTGGGAATGGTCGGATATGAGAGTCCGCACCATGTCCCGGATGCCATCCAGGAAGGTGTCCGGGGAGGCGGCACCCTTAGCAATCTCTGTAAGCTGCTGCTCCCATTCGGCGGTGAGCATGGGAGAGGTCAAAGGCTCCGGGAGAATGGAGAACAGGTTGATGCCGTCCTGGGTAGGGATCAGATTCTTGCCCTTGCGTTCCACAAACCCAGCGGCCACCAGCTTTTCGATGATTGCCGCCCTGGTCGCTGGCGTACCAAGACCTTTTCGCTCTGCCTCGTCGGGGATATCGTCCTTGCCTGCATTTTCCATAGCTGACAGGAGGGTATCTTCGGTGTAGGGTTTCGGTGGTTGGGTGAAGCGTTCAGCCATGAAAACCTCTGCGTTATCCAAAATCTGCCCTTCGGTGAAATAGGGAAATGTGCTGCCGTCCTCGTCTGCGGGCTTCTCCTTCAAGGAAGCACGGAAAATGCGGTCAATTTCCTGCCAGCCATCGGAAAGGATCCGCTTGCCCTTTGCGGTAAAGGAGTGCCCGCCGCAATCAAAGGTGGCTGTAACTGCTTCATACACATAGGACTCCGCTGCTGCGCACAATAGTTTGCAGCAGACCAGAAGCAGAAGATTCCGTTCACCAACAGGCAGGGCGTGAAGGTCTGCTTTTTCCAGCTCCATTGTGGGAATAATGGCGTGGTGGTCGGATACATCCTTGTCGGAAATCATGGCCTCCACCAGGGGAAAGAAGTTGCCACAGCCATCGAACGGCGGCACACTGGCCGCTATGTGCAGAACACAGGAGGCTGTTTCCGCCATATCAGAGGTCAGATACCGGCTGTCCGTCCGGGGATAGGTCAGCAGCTTTTTCTCATAGAGGCTCTGGGCGTAGTCCAATGTCTGTTTTGCAGTGTACCCCAGCAGCCGGTTTGCCTCCCGCTGCAAGGTGGTGAGATCATAGAGCTTTGGGGGCTGTTCTCTCTTCTGTTCTCGTGTGACGGAGGTACAGGTAGCGGCGGCCCCCTTACAGGCCGCCGCTGCCCGCTCTACTTCCGTAGAATCGGTAATCTTTTCCGACACCGCTTCCACTCCGTTTACTTTCAGCCGCAGAACATAGTATTTCTCCTTCTGAAATTGGGAAATTTTCCGCTCCCGTTCCACCAGTATTGCCAGGGTAGGTGTCTGCACCCGGCCCACATTCAAGGTGCGGTGATAGAGAACAGAGAATAGCCGGGTGGCGTTGATACCCACCAGCCAATCCGCTTTCTGGCGGCAAAGGGCGCTCTGGTACAGGGCCTCATAGTCAGCACCGGGGCGCAGGTCCGAAAAGCCTTCCCGGATGGCGTTATCCTCCATGGAGGAAATCCAGAGCCGCCGTACCGGCTTGCGGCACCCAGCCATTTCATACACCAGCCGGAAGATAAGCTCCCCCTCCCGGCCAGCGTCGCAGGCGTTGACGATGGTGTCTACGTCAGGACGGTCCATAAGGGCACGGAGATTTTCAAAGGCGGCCTCCTTGCCGGGAGCCAGCACATAGCGGAAGGGTTCCGGCAGAATAGGCAGGTCCTCAAAATGCCATTTTCGGAAACTGGGATCATACCCGGCGGCATCCATGGGGGATACCATGTGGCCGACGCACCAGGAAACCAGCAGATCGTTTCCCTCATAAAAGCCGTCAGCCCTGGATGTAGCACCCAGGGCTGACGCAATGGAAGCGGCGACGCTTCTTTTTTCAGCGATAATCAGTTTCATTCCTCGTCCTCATTCAGATATTCCTCGTCCTCCAAATCAAAGTCGTCCAGATCAGAAGGGACATTCTTTTTCTGCTTGGGCTTCACCACTACAAAATAGTACCCGGCACCGCCGCCCGCAGCCAGGAGCAGCACCAGCATAAATAGGGTGCTGCCAGTGGAATTATCTTTTTGCTGGACAGGCTCCGTGGCCGCCGGCTTCGTCTCCTTACCGGCACACTTTGTCATGCTGGTCATGCACAGTTCACAGGATGTGTTGATGTTTCCGGCCGTGCATTTTTCGGTACAGGAGCAAACGATGGGCGTTGTGGGCAACTGTTCCTCGTCGATCAAGTCCAGCAGGTCTGCCTCGTCCACCTGGTTCAGAAAGTGAACGGTATTCTCGCCGCTGGCGGCCCGGTCAATGATGATGTAGAAATAATGACCACCCTTGGATTTGACGGTAATAAACTGCTTGTCCGCATCCCCGTGGATGTCATCCACAATGGTCATGTTTCCGTCGGGGGTCAGCACATTGTCTTTGTGCTCCGGTTCCGAAATCTCGGAATCGCCGCTGGGGTCATCCCCGGTGGCGAAAGCCGTTACGGAAAGGCTGGTAATCAGCAATACCATTATAAGGAACACACTCAAAAGCCGAAAACCTTTAGATTTCATCCTCGCTGCCCTCCATATCTGTATCATCTTCCTGTTCCAGTGCCGCCCGCATTTCCTCGGGTAAAACGATCTGCCCGCTGGCGTAGGCCCGCAGGAATGCCGTCAGCTCCCGGTTGTCCATCTTTACCGCTTTTACCATGCGGACGATTTCCAGATTTTCCTCCTCCGTCAGTTGAGTTTCCAGGGTGCGGAGCTTCGTCTGAAGCTGAGAAATCTTCTCCTTGGTCTTTGCGATATCTTTTCGAATCTTGTCAGTTGTTGCCATAAAATATCCTCCATTTTATTGATAGGGTGGTCTGGCAAAGGCGTAAAAATGCGTCTGCCAGTAAGCTGTATTGATATCCACATAGCGGATGGGATCTCCGCAATGCAGCATTTTCCCGGCACCCACATACAGCCCCACATGGGAGATGCCGGGGGTATCGTAGGTGCCCTTGAAAAAGATAAGGTCGCCGGGCTGGGCGTTGGACTTGGCTACGGGGGTACACAGATTATATAGGCCCTGGGCGCTGGTGCGCCCCACATTCCACACGCCGCTGTTTCCCATGGACCAGCAGATAAAGCCGGAACAGTCAAAGGATGTGTTGGGATTGCTGCCGCCCCAGACATAGGGCATACCGATATACTTTTCAGCTTCCGTAATGAGCGTCGAAAAAGTTTCATCCGCCAGCACTTCAGCGGGGATCTCGTACTTGGGCGGTGTCTCGGAATACTTGCCCACATAGGACGAATTGGGAAATAAATCTTCCCGGTTGCCCAGGGTCGCCATGTAGGCGGCGTACATACTCAACCCATCCTCTCCCAGAATCTCCACAGGGATATGGGAGAGATTTCTGTTTTTTAGGGTGACGGTGCAGATGGTGTAGGTGTAGGACATCTCAACTTCCACCTCGTAATCCTCCATGATGGGCTGGCCCTGCTTATCAAGCAGCACCTTTCCGGTTTTCGGGTCGCGCATGGGCCGCTGGGCGATCTCTGTTTCTGTGCGGTAACGGGTTTCGGTTTCCACAGTTTCCGTCAGGATGTATTGCAGACCGAACAGGCGGTTTAGATCATTTTGCACCTGGTCTATGGTGAAAACACCTTCGTGAAGCGCCGAAAGAATGGAGATCAGCACATAGGGGTCATGCTCAATGGTGTCCAGTTCAAAGTGGTATTCATCGTAGCTGTGGGTGCTCTCGTAATTCTGTAATCTGTTCTGTAATTCCGCCTCCATGGCACAGTAAGCGCTTTCGGCATCCAGCATGTCCTTGTCCTCTGACAGATAGGACGTGCTTACAAAGCTGCTGATCCCGGAACCGGCCATAACGGAGCAAGAGGAAACACCGCCGATCAGGAACAGAAGCAGTACCCCGATACCCAGAATAACCACCAGATAACCCTTGGACTGCTTGACTTTCTGAATAAATTCCTGTAGGGAGCTTTTTATGCCGCCAAAGCTTTTTCCCGTAGCATCCGCCGTCCTTCGCGCCTGCCGCGTCTGCTGGATATACCGGCGTTGGATACGCTTTTTCTGCAAATACCGGGAAACTGGATTGGAACTGGCAATATTGGGATTTTCCTGTACCGCTTTCTGATAGGTAAAATCCGCATTGGTCCGGTCAAAGGCTCGCTGGGCTTTTTCCACATCCCGCCAGGGCTTTTGACGCTGGTGTTCTATCGCCCGCCGTACACCGTGTTCTCCCAGTTGCAGTCCACGCTCCGCCAGCTCCTCGCCCTTATGTCCGGCCTCCACACCCACATTTTCCTGTTCTACATTGTGAACTTCATTGTGGATTTCCTGCTCCAACCGCTGTAACGGCATACGGAGTGGGTCAAAGCGCAGCTTGGTATTGGGCGGCCTGCCCACCTCTTGATAAGTAAAAGCAGTCTTTGCCCTGCCGGCGGCCTCGTCATAAACCCGCTGCCGCACCTTGCGCCGCTGCTTCGGAATGTTTTCTTTAACAGCGTCCAGTCTGTCCGCCGCGGCGTTGGAGCGACGGATAGCATCTGCCAGCGTCGGATTCCCCAAATCCTCCTGGGAAAATTGGAGCCGGGAGGACTGATGCTTTTCGCTGCCAACGTCCGCTTCCGGCGTTCTGCCGCTGATATGTTCCACTTCCCCTGTGGATAGATTTTTGGCTACTGCGCCGTCCTTGGTCATCTTCTGGACCACCTTTGCCCGGGCCTTTCGCTGGTCTATGGCTGCTCACCTGCCTTTCCGTAGGGGCACTCGTCGCCGCACAGCCCTTGCTCAATTTTGGAAATGTAGTGAAAAATGGGATACGCCTGGGGTGGGCAGACGGCGTTGCCCAGAGTTTTCAGCCGCAGTACCCGGTTCTCCATGCGCTGGGTCATACGGGGGATTCCCTCCGGCTCTTTGGCCCAGAGGATACGTCCGTCCATCCGAGGGGAAAGCCCATGAGCCATTCCACCCAATCCGGGTTCAGGGCCGCGTCCGGGCTGGCGTTGGGGGTCAGGTAGTACACCGCCGCCGACAGGCTCAAGCTCCAGATGGCCCCGCTCCTGTTCCGCTTGCGGAAGATCCCGCCCTCCGACAGAAACACATCCAGGTTTTGGGCATCCCGGTTGGTTGCCGAATCGGAGGCAAGGGGTGTGGGAAACATCAGCCGCGAGGATAAAAGTTCGCTGGCGCTCATGCCATGCGCCGACACCGCAAGCCGGAAATACGAATGGGAGAACAACGTATCCCGCTTTTGCCAGGTCAAAAATCGTTTTGTCGAGGCCCATATTGAGGAAGCCAGCAACATTTTCCCCAAGCACCCAATGAGGCCGCAGTTCGGTAATGACCCGGCACATTTCCGGCCACAGGTAGCGGGTATCCGCGAAGCCCTTTCGCCGTCCGGCTGTGGAGAAGGGCTGGCAGGGAAAACCCCCGGAGATAACGGTAACGGTTTCAAGTCCAGTTCGTTCAAAGAACGCCTCCTTCGTAAACGTAGTAATGTCCCGGAACCGAGGCACATCGGGCCACCTGGCTTCCAGGACAGAATAGGGAAAGTCCGCCCATTCGCATTGGCAGACGGTTTCAAACCCGGCGGCCTCCGCCGCCAGATCCAGACCGCCAATGCCGGAGAACAGGCTGACGTGAGTTAGTTTGTGTTCAGTCGTAGGGCACCTCCATAATGCCGTATTCCGGGATTCTCTGGCAGTAGACCAGATACCGCTGCTTGCCGCCGGAGGCGTAGGGATGACAGGTGAGCAGCGTCACCATATCCCGCCCCGGCTGAATAAGAATATTTTCAATCTCGTTGGGTTCAATGGTTTTTGTTCCCACCACCAGATACCGCAGCCGCTCCCACAGATTGGTGATGACCACCTCGTCCCCAATGGACAGTTCCGTTATGTAACGAAAATAGGCCGCGCCGCCCCAGCCACGGTGGCCCGCAATAACGGCGTTGGTGTTGGAACCTCCAATGGGAACGCTGGTGCCGGAGAGGACGGCGGCCCCTTTCGCCATGTTTTCATCCGTAGCACCCAGGTATAGGGGCATTTCCAGATTCAGCTTGGGTATGGAGATAACACCAAAGGTTTCATCCGGTAGGCCGTAATCCGTTAGAGAAAACGGGGTTGCTTGGTAGGCTCCGGCTTCCGAGAGTGTGGACTGTCCATCTGTGTAAATCTGCTGGTTATAAGCGGCCATAGAATCCCACAGTTCCAGGTATGGCCAGGATGTTTCCGGCTCTGTCGAGGGAATGATGACATTGGGGATATCTTTATCCGTGTCATCCTCCAAGCGGGCCAGAAAGCTGTCTGCCTCCCAGCCCATCCTTCGATCCACCACAGCACCTTGAATGGACGGATAGAGTACCAGAAAGAGGCCAGCCAGGAAAAGCATGAGCAGTATCATAAGGGAAAATGAACTCCACTTATTTCTTGACATACCGGCCGCCTCCTTTTCTTGCCTTTCGGTAAATCCGTGTGCCTGTTAAAATGATTACACCTGATCCTAAAGCGGCGGCTATGCCCCAAAGAATACCTTGTAGGTACTTGACCTCCCAGGTGGATGCAGCTTGTTCGGTGCTGGCAGTTTCTTCTTCCATTACCGCCACTTCCTCATAGGGAATCCGGGAGCCGCGCACCAGCAGCCGGTGGGTATTGACACCGTAGGGGGTGCAGGTGACGAGGGTACACAGGTCCTCGCCGGGAACAATACCTAGGAGGTCCGTTTCATAGGGCAAAACGGTGTTAATCTCCGTTACCTGGTATGCCAGGGTTTCATTCAGCACGTTCAGATAGAAAACATCCCCCGGAACCAGCTGTTCCAGATCGGTGAACATCTTCTGACTTGCCATGCCGCTGTGGCCGGAGAGAATGGTGTGGGTGCTTTTGCCGCCCACTGGCAGGGAACTCCCCAGCAAGTGCCCCACGCCACGGTCCAGCACCTCCGCCTCTGTGCCGTGGTAGATGGGCAAATTCACTTGGATTTTGGGAATTTCAACATAGCCCATAATGCCGCTTCCGGCAATGTCCAGCTGGCTATCGTAATCTTCGGCGGCAGACATGAGGGCTTCCTCGCTGTAAGCATCCGCTGTACCAGGGGTGATTGCCAGATTGTAGGAAACGGCCCTTTGCTTTGCCTCCTGCAAAACGGAATCATCTGTCTGTTGGATAAGCTCCTGATATGCCGTCTGAATTTCAGAGGCGTATTTCTGGTTGACATAATTTGAAATAAGTGGGTACAGTGTCAGCCCCAGAGCCGTGAGAAACAGCACCGCAGCGCAAATGGTGATGATTTTCTTCTTCAATACATCCTCCATTTTCCCACCCGGAGCGGAAAACTCCGGGTGGGAAACAAGATCAAGCGGACTTCTTGCTGGATACCGCATACAGCACAGCCGCCGCGCCGACCATAAGCAGAATGCCCACAATGGTAAACATCATAGTTCCGTTATCGCCAGTCTTGGGCAGGTCAAAGCCACAGGTGTTGACCACGGTCAAAGGAGCCTCGGCGTTGGTGCTGCCGTTGTCCTCCACCATGTTGACCTTCTTGCCGCTGACGGTGGCAGAGGCGGTCAGGAGCTTGTGCTCCAGATGCTTCTGGGGGATGTTCTTCAAATCTGCGTTGCTCCGAATGATCTGGGCGTACCGGGGATCGTTCTGAATCAGCCCCAGAGCATCGGAGGCGTAGATGGTGCAGTTTTCAGAGCCTTCCTTCTGGGAGATGACCACCTCAATATCCTGTTTCAGCAGCACATAGCCGTTGTCAGTGCGGACTTCCGTCATGGAGTAGGTATCGTCCTCTAAGCCCTTAATGAGAATACGACCCTTGGTGTCGCCGGTTTTTACGGGGACAAAGTGGGTGGCATCTGCCTTGTTTCCGGTATGCCCGGTCACATAATACACGCCCTCGTCCGGATTCAGCTTCGCCTGGACATAGTAGTTGTCGGTCTTGTTCTGTACCAGAAACTCCACCTTGGAGAAATCACCCTTGCCATCGGAAAACAGCTTGGTAAGATCGATGCCGTAGGTGTACACATGGGCATCGTCCACCAGCGTGTCGTAGAAGCTGTCGCTGGTGCGCTTCCATGTCAGTACCACCTTGTTGTCGTTGCCTTTGTCGCCCACCATCAGAGAATTATCGCTGTCTACTTTGGCAGTGTAGGTCAGGCGCATGGTGCAGTCGGAATAGCCAGAGTTGACCATACTTGCATCGGCATAGACGGCCTTGGACTTGTTAATTTCAGCCAGACCCTTAGCGGTCATTTCCACGGTCATGGCAGTCTTGCCGTCCGCATCGTTGTAGGAAACGGTAAAGTAACCGTCCGCCTCTTTCCAGGTGGTCACGGCGTTCTTACAGGCAGTATCGGAGAAGATTTCTAAGGTCACATCCCCCTTGGTATAGGTCAGACCAGCGGACAGGGTGTCAATGAAGGTATAGCAGGACAGGTAGGTTGCCTCGGAGGTAATGCTGGGCAGGGTGGAAATGATCTGGTAGTCGATGGTATCACCAGCGGAAGCAGTGCCGGTATGAGCGTAATCGTCCGTCTTGCCAGTGTCAGCCTTGGCCTCCCGCAGCGTCTTTTCCAGGGAGGGAATTCCGGTCAGATTTTTGGGGTAAAGGGTAATATCGTAAATCCAGCGGGTGCCGCCGTCATTGGCGTTGGTGCCGTTGACGGAGGTCATGGG
>OHKU01000740.1_pt1 | contig 16987 bp, 21 predicted proteins | sample 1568911 | NCBI WGS metagenome assembly OHKU01 (sample SAMEA3879574, study PRJEB24766) | human gut metagenome | biome: human-associated habitat; feature: feces | place: USA | collected 1985/1987
AATTTGCTCATATAAAAACCTCGCTTCTTGTGTCCAAGAAACGGGGTTCATATCAAATGCTATCAGTTTTTTATTTGCAAGATATTTTAAGTATTTACATTTATGTAATATAAGTGATTGGTATTATTGTCAAAAATTAGGATTTCAAAGTTAAATGAATTTCTTAATAATACTTTCTCATCGCTATTTATATTCTCTAAATCTTTATATTTCTTTGCATAATTATCAACAAAATAATAATAACCATTTTCTATTTCTGGTAATCCTTCTGATGCACCAAAATTATGACCATAAAAGTATGTAGTGTTCATTTTTGTTTCTTTCCAACTATATAGAAGTAATTTTATATTTTCACTGAAAGGAGTTTGTTTCATATTATTGGTTTTGAGGTTAAAATTATAGTTTGAGCAATCATATTCATAAAATGTAACTCCTTCACCTCTTGGACCAGAATGAGTGTCAGATATTTTAATTTTATTACATTTATCGATATTTATATTTGTTAAGTTTATGGCTAATTTTTTGATAATTAATTCATCTATATTTGTTAAACTAAAAAATAACAATATTACAAATAAGATGGATATTGTAGTAAATATAAAAATAGTAATAATTTTTTTTCTATTCATCATAATTTCTCCTCTCGTGTATAAGTATAACATATATTATTAATTTGTAGTAATTTTTATAAAAATTTTAATTGATATTTATTGTATGTGCAAATTTCGCACTATTATTTTTATTATGTTTAATTATAATTTTATTTATAAAAATAGGATAAGTATCTAGTAAGAAAGTAGGTTACATTTTTGTTGTAGATACTTTATAGGTAGTGCCTATGCATGAAGATGATGTATTAAGTATTAGATTTGAATTTGGCAATTATTATTCTAATTTAATTAGGGTGATAGTCGCCTTTTTTTTGTGTCTAATTAGAGGACCCCCTTTTATCAATTTGAACAAAAAAAATCAAATTGATAGGAGGGATAAAGGATGGTTAATCCAAAGAGAAGAAAGAGTAAAGATAATCCATATACAATAGTCTTTAATAATGTAAGAAATATATATATTGTTTCATTTAAAGATGGAACTAATAAATTAAATGAAGTTGAAGTATCAAAAGAAGTATTTGATGTGTTTAATGATTTTGAATTAAATGATATATCAACAATGCATAAAGATAGAAAACATATTGATTTTAGAAGTTATGATGATTCAGAAGTTATTGAGAATTATTTATTTAATAATTCAAGAAAAAATTATAAATATTTGGAGGATTCTTATATAGAAGAATTAGAACATCAAGAATTAAGAGATGCTATAAATGAATTACCAGAAATTCAGAAAAGAAGATTAATTAAATACTACTTTTATGATAAAAACTTTGAGGAAATTGGTAATGAAGCAGATAGATTAGTCACTAATGAAATAAAAGAATTAACTGACACTAAAGGTGAATACTATACTTCATTAAGAAATCTTGCTAATGGCAAATTAAATATGTTTGATGAAAAATCTAGTGAATTATATACATTAACTAATGATTAAAGAAAATGAAATAGATTCTAAGCATTTAAATAATGCTAAAGATATACATGAATTTCTAATTAACAAAGTTAAGCTTCATAATGAACCTGAAGAGGTTGTAATAATGCTAGCACTTGATAATAAGAATAATATTAATGGATATTTTGAAGTATCAAGAGGTACTATAAATATGTCTTTATTAACTCCAAGAGAAGTATTTAAAAGAGCATTAGCATCAAATGCTAAATCAATTGTAGTAGCACATAATCATTTATCTGGTGATGTTTATCCTAGTATTCAAGATGAAAAAATAACAGAAGCACTTATTAAAGCTGGTGAAATATTAGATATTAAATTATTAGATCATATTATTGTTTTTGAAAAAGACTATTATTCATTTTTTGAAAATAAAAATAAAAGAATTAAGAATATAGAAAATAAAAAAGAAAGTTATGAGAGGAGTTGAAAAACTATGAAAGAAAAAGAATTTATAGATATGTTTACAAATAATGTGTGTTTATTAGATCCAAAGGTATCATTACAAGCGAAAGGATTATATTATTCAATGCTTTTAAATATGTATAATGAAGAGCATTCATTTAAAGAAATAATTAAATCATCTAGACTAGATACAGATGAGGTATATTTATTATTATTGGATTTAATAGAACATGGATATTTATATTTAAGTATTAAAGTGTCAGATAATGATACTTTTTTTGTATTTAAAACAAGTAATGAAGAGGAGTAATAAGTGAATGATATTTTACTATTTATTGGTTTAATATCATTATTACTTCTTTTCTTCTTTTATTTTATTGAACCTAAGGTATCAAAGGTTAAAGTGAATAATAGTAATGAATATGGAAGTGCAAGATTTGCTACATTTAAAGAAATAAATAGCACTTATAATAAAGAAGAAATAAAAAATATTAATGAGGTTGGATTTCCTATATGGTATAGTAGAAATAAGAAATATGTATGGTTTGATAGAGAAACACCTCATTGGTGTTTTTTAGGTTCTACTGGAAGTGGTAAGTCTGTTACAGCAATGTTTAAAGATAATTCATATAATATAATTACAATTGATTTTAGAAATCCAGAATTATCTAATAAAATAAATTTACTAGAGCCAATTATTAATGAGTATGAAAAATATATGAAATATGATAAATTAGCTATTAATATTGAATCAGACATTAACTATTTATATAGTGGTATTGAAATGTTAAAAGAAGATATAGAGTTAATGAAAAAGGAAGGATTAAATTATAGTGATAAAGAAAATGAAATTGTTTTAAAAGAGAATGAATTAAAAGAGATTGAACCTAATTTAACTTTATATAAAAATAATGCTATGAGACATCTTGCTGAATGTAATAAGCTAATTACTTCTATTTCAGCAATGATTATGAATGATAAAGGATTAGAGAAAGATCCATTTTGGAATAATTCTGCTAAGAATTTATTAGAAGGATTAATTGGTTTATTTTTAGAAGAATATAAGGATGGGAAAATTGATAGAGAAAAAATAACTTTAACGAGTATAAAAAAATTTCAAAATTCATCTATGAATGAAAATAATTTTCCTATTCTTACTACTTATGTAGATAGTAAACCTTATGGATTAAAAAGTAAGGATACATTAACATCTATTTTTTCTAGTGCAGAAAATACATATAAAAGTATAACTGCAACTTTTTCAGAAAAGATGAGTTTATTTGATGATGTTAATGTATCAAATATTACATCAACAAGTGATTTTGATTTTGGCATTTTAGGTACAAAACCTACAGCAATGTATATAATTGTTCCAGATGAAGATAAGACTTATTATAAACTTGTTACAATAATTGTTGGTTTATTATATAAGGAATTGGTAAAAATTGCCAACAATATCCCTGAAAAGATATTACCAATACAAATTGATTGGTTATTAGATGAATTTGCTAACTGTCCACCACTTGAAGATATTAGTACTATTATTTCAGTAGCAAGAAGTAGAGGTATGAGATTTCAGTTTTTTATACAATCTTTTGCTCAATTAGATAATGTATATGGAAAAGATGTTGCTCAAACAATATTAGATAATTGTGGTTTAGTTTATTTAAAAACTAATACTCAAGAAACTGCTGAAGCAATATCTAAAAGATTAGGTAAGAAGACAATAGAATCAAATTCAGTTAGTCAATCTATTTCCAAAATTGATTTTAATGGGAATAGATCTACTTCTTTGATGGGCAGAGATTTAATGACACCAGAAGAAGTAAAACAACTTCATTTTAAAACTATTATATTTCCAATTAAAGGTTATCCAATATTTAGAGATACAGTTATATATAAGAAGTTTGCATGTTATAAAAAGGGTGAAATAACTAGAGATATAAGAGCTTTAAAAGATATGTCTTATACCTATTATACAGTAGAGAATTTAAATAAAAGAGTTAATAGACAAAAGTATAGAAAAGAAGAATCTTCAAATGAAAATGTAGATTCTTTTTATGATGAATATAAAGAATTATATAAGAATATAATTGAAAATATATCTAATATATTAGAAGATTATACTTTTGATATTTCATATCAATAGATAATTTTATTATGCATTGTGAAATAAAAGTAAATAATGATATAAAAGATTTAATAAAAGAACAAATTAATAATCTTTCATCAGATGATTTTTATATAGAGATAGATAATAATGATATAAAAATTTATAAAAATTTAGGTTTTTAGAAATTATTAATATTTAAATTCATATAATTTAATAAAGTAAAAGGAGGTGTTGGATGGAAGTTTTTGTAAACTATCCAAAAGATGAAGAAGGTATAAAAGAATTAAATAAAGCTGTTGCACAAGTCCATGCAACACTAGTTTTAAAGTCAGTTGAAGATTTAGATATAAGTTCTGAATCTAAAAAAAAAGTTATTAAAAGTTTAATACAAAAAGCAAAAGAAGAAGCAATTAAAGAAGAAAAAGAAAATAAGAAAAAAGGTATCGAGATTGCCTATTAATTCTTATTTTCTGTTATTTATGAAGAGTGACTTTTATCAAGTAATTCTTTAAATTTAAAATATTGTTTTTTTGTTATTATTTTTTTACCATTAATGATATTTCTAATTGAATTAATATTTCTATTCATTCTTTTTGCAAAATCAATTAATTTTTTATTAAATAGGGTACATCACTTTTTATAAAATTATAATATTCAAATATACTATTATCTAATTTACTTTTGTTTTCAAAACAATTTTTTATTTCGATATATTTTTCAAATTTTTTTCTAGATATAGTAGATTGATCTTTTTCCCATTTAATAATTGTTTTAGGATAAACATCTATCATATTTGCAAAATCTATAAGTGCAATATTGTACTTGATTCTAAAATCAAATATTTCATGTTGTTTTTTCTTTAGTATAAATTCCAAGTAATCATCATTTATTTTTATTTTATCCCTAATATCTAGATAATCAATTATATTAGTTATTATTGTTGTACTATGCAACTGCTTGTAAGTTTTATTTTCAATTTGTTTAATAGTACATGAATCTACGCCAAGTGTTCTAGCTAATTCTTCTTGCGTGATTCTTTTTAATTGTCTAGCATATTTAATTTGGTTTCCTAATGTACTATTTTCATCAATGTTAATTGTTTTAATATCATCCTTAACAAATAATGTATATGTATCATTTATTAAATTGAAACTTTTAAGAACATTATTTACTAGTGTTATTGACTCTCTTATGTCCATTATGTGAGGTGTGCATTTTCTATACATCTAGCACAATAAGTAGTTATTTTAGCACCATTACTCTTAGAAAAACTATCTATTCCTTTTATTAATCCAATTGTACCTATACTAATCAAATCATCAACATTATCCATTTTATCAGAATACTTTTTAACTATATGCGCAACTAATCTTAAATTATGTTCAATAAGAATCTCCCTTGATAACTTATTTCCATTTAACAATTCCTTTATATGATATTCCTCTTCCTCACTAGATAATGGTTCTTTAAATATTTGATTTTGATAAGAACCAGTTAAAATCATATTTTTAATAATAAATGTAAAAAAACCTAACATATTTCACTTCCTAATACATTTTATTTTATATATATTTTATTATTACTTTACTTTTAAAATTTAAAATATATAATAAACTTATATAGGAGGAAACATGGAAAATAAATACAATGATGAGCTTGAAAGATATGAAAAAAGCAACTTAGAAATACTTAAAAACCTTTTAGTATTAGATGTAGAATTATCAGATGACAATATAATATGTATGACATTCTCACCTCAACCAATGCTTAAGGAAATACCAGGAACTGACAAATTTAAGTGCTATTATGGGTACAATCGAAGAGGTATGCATAAAATAGCAAGATTTAATGAAGAAAATAAAGAAGAAATTAGAAAAAATTTATGTGAACAAATAGAAGTTTATTTAGAGTATATGGAGCATTATTATGTAAAAGATAAAATGAAAAGTTTAAGATGGATGTATAGATATCCATTATGCATATTAACAGCACTTTTAACAGTTTTAACTCAAAGTACATTAGTATTTGGAATGTGCTTTGCCGGGGTTTTATTAGTAGAAAAATATAATAAACAGAAAATAATTAAAGAAAAAGAGCAAATGGTTACACCATATACAAAGTTTTATTCAATATATAGTAACGCAAAAACTATAGAAGAAGAAAAAGAACATGAGAAAGAATCAGAACTAGAAAAATCTAATACAAAAGAGTTAACTAATTCTGAAGAAAAACAAATTAGTAAAGGAAAAGAAAAGGTATTAGTAAAGAGAAAAAAGAGAAGATAAAATTTGACAATAAAATAAAAATGTGCTACTATTTTAACAAATAAGGAGTGATGATTATGGATATGAATACTGTGTTTGAATTGCATCGTAGGGGATTAATAACTGATGAAGTATTAGCAGAGTGTTTAAATGAAAAATACGGACAAAAAAATGTAGAAAAAACATGGGAAGAAAAAAGAGAAGAACTAATAGAAAAGAATAGAGAACAAGCAGAAGCTAATAGACAAAAAATTAGTGAATATGAGAAAAAATATAGAGATGAATATTATCAAAAAGAAAGAGATAAAGAAATTTCTGAAATTGAAACATTTTTAAAGAAAATAACTAATGCAAATGGTACAAGAGCATATTCTGATGAATCTATTGCTGACATGAGTTATGTTGAACTTTTAAATCTATATGAAGGAATAACTAGCAAGTTGACTGAAGAAGAAATAGAGAATATTAACTCAAAGGGTATAATAGAAGAGCAAAAAGAAAATGTTGGTTTAGAAGAATTATTAAATGAATCCGTAGAAAAGAGAGAAGATTCACTTGCTAAAAAGAAGTTTATCGAAGAAAAAAGAGAAGAAGAAATAAAAGAATTTAAAGAATATTTAAAAACAGTATTAAATGAAGATGGAGAAAGAAAGTATTCAGATTCAAAATTAGATGAAATGAGTTATGTTGAGTTATCTCTTTTAGTTGAAGAAGAAAAGAAGTTACAAACTACTAAAACAACAACAACTGAAGAATTGGATAAAGAAGAACAAAAAGAATCCGATTCAAAAGAAAGTGAACTTGTTCAACCAGATATAGATGAAATTAATCTTAAAAATATTGAAAAAAACGCAACTACTCCAGAAACAGATCAAAAAATAATAGAAAATTATACTCCAACTCCTGAACGTGCTGAAAAATTAAAAAAAGGTAAAAATACGGTTAAATCAATATTCTTAAAAGGTATGATTATTGTAGGAACAATGCTTGCATTTGGACCAGTATTAGGACCTCTTGGCATAGCATCTTATAATGTTTTGGCTCATAAAATAAAAAATGGAACATTTAATCCTACAGGTGTTCATGGCCAATATTTAAAACACAATATTGAAAATATAATGAATATTGGAACTAAAGATAAAGGGGGAAAAGTTAGATGATAAAAGAAGATACTATAATTAAATTAGAAGATAATAAAGAATATTATGTACTAGATAGTTTAATGAATGATAGTCATAATTTCATAATGATAGGTGAAATAGATCCTGTTAAAGATGAGATAACAGATAATGTTAGAATTATGTACTATGATCCAGAAAGTGAAATGGTTAGAAAAGTAACAGACCCTAATTCATTATACCAATTGACTCAATTATTTGCAGAAAGAGAAATAGAAGCAAATGCTTAAGTGAAGTACCATTTATATTAATGGTACTTTTTTCTTGGAAAAAATACAAATTCATAGTATAATGGTTATAGAGTAAGAGGTGATGGTATGTTAGAACTATATAAACCAGATATGTATAAAAAAGATATATATTCTATCGATTACAAAAAATTAAGATCATATGGCATTAAGTGCTTATTATTTGATTTAGATAATACCTTGGTTCCTAATAATATAAAAAAACCATCTAGAAAAGTAAAGGATTTTATTGAAAGATTAAAAGACATGGGATTTAAAGTAATTATATTTTCTAACACTAATAAAAATAGATTAACGCCTTTTAAGAAAACATTAGAAGTAGATTGTGCCGCATCATCAAGAAAACCATTTAAAAGAAAATATAAAAAAGTTCTTACAGAATACAAATACTTAGAAAGCGAAGTTGCTATGATAGGAGACCAAATAGTAACAGATATATATGGTGGTAACAGAATGGGTATATTTACAGTACTTATTAAACCAATGGCAAAAAATGAGCCAATATGGACAAAATGTAATAGAGTAAGAGAAAATTATATAATAAAAAAAATGGAAAAAAGAAATTTATTTAGTAGAGGAAAGTATTATGAGTAAATATTGTATTGGTTGTGGAATTGAGTTGCAATGTGAAGATCCTTTTATAGATGGATATGTAAATCCATCTGTTTATGATGAAACTATAATGTGTAGAAGATGTTTTAGATTAAAACATTATGGAGAATATAAAGTTACAAACAAATCAAATTCATATTATAAAAGCATAATAAAAGATATTTTTAAAATGAATGAGTTGGTTATTCATATAGTAGATATATTTGATATGGGCAATATAGATTATATATATAGTAAAGTTTTTAGTCCTGCTATATTAGTAATATCAAAAATAGATGTAATTCCAAAGAGTGTAAAAGAAGAGAAAATAGTAAATTATTTTAAAGAAAAATATAAAAGATACATTGATGTAATAGTTATAAGTAGTGAAAAAAACTATAATATGGATAAATTACTAGAACTAATTATGAAAAACAAAACAAGTAATGAAGTGTATGTTTTAGGGAATACAAATGCAGGTAAATCATCATTTATTAATAAAATGATAAAAAATTATACAGAATCTTCTAATTACATAGTAACAAGTTGTATGCCTTCGACAACATTAAATGTTATTTCAATAAAAATAAATGACGAATTAACATTATTAGATACACCAGGAATATTAAATGAAGGAAATATAGTAACACATGTAAAAGAAGAAGTAGTAAAGAAAATAAGTATAAAAGAAGAAATAAATCCAAGAATATATCAAATAAAAGATAATACATCATTATTGATTAATAACATTGGAAGAATTGATATATTAAATGATTCTAATATATCAATATATATTTCAAACAATATAGAAGTAGATAAAATAAGTTTTTCAAACAACGACAAATATAAAGAATTAAATTGTACAAAAATTAAAGCAAGTCCTGATGAAGAGATAGTAATAGAAGGTTTATGCTTCATAAAAAGTAGCAAAGATGTATTACTAAATATTTATATAGAAGATGGAGTAGATATTTATACTAGAGATAAAATAATATAAGGAGAAGATATGAAAGAAGCATTTTGGGGAGTATTAATAATAATACTTGGATTATTTGGAATAGTAATAATAAATATATTTCAAAAATCAACAGTAGATAATGATAGAGTATATTACTTAATAAAAGAAACAAGTGAAGCAGCAGCATATGATTCAATAGATTTAACATACTATAGATTAAATGGAGATATAAGGATAGTAGAGGATAAATTTATAGAGAATTTAACAAGAAGATTCGCACAAAATGTAACAATAGGAGATTATAAAATAATAGTAGAAGACATAAATGAAGTGCCACCAAAGATATCACTAAGAGTAATAAGTCAGATCACATCACTACAAGGAGAGAACTTTAATTTAAAAAATAGAGTAGATGCAGTAGTAGAAGTAAAATACAAATTAGAAGAAGTACTAGATTTTCTAGATATAACAAAAGAAGAATGGGAAGAAAGAACAAATATAAACATAGGGATAGAAGGAACAGAGAAGGTATGTGAAATAACGATACCAGAAGATACAACAGAATGCTTAACAGGAGATATAAAATTTAGTGGATTTGAAGGAGATAAAGTAGACGAAAAAGTATGTAAAGGGGAACAAAAGAAAGCAACAAAAAAAGCAATATATAAAGTATGCGAATGTGGAAAATGGAAAGAATATGAAAAAGAAATAATAGCAGAGCCAAAAGAAGTAGGAAATGAATACGTATATACATGGGAATTCAAAGAAAAAGGAGAACTAAGAGAAATAGAAGAAAAACTAGTAGAGAGAACAAAGAAAGATATATGTACAACAGGAATAGAGATATGGGCACCAATACCAGACGAACCACCAGAACCAAGTGAAGACAATTCAAAATACGAAATATGTGGAAAAGAAGGAATAAAAATAGTAATAGGGAAAACAAAAGTATTACATCCAAACTACATACCAAGTAACGCAACAAATAGAAATGTAACATGGAGTACAAGTGATGAAAGTATAGTAAGCATAAAAGCAAGTAACCCAAATAACAACACAGGATATTCAAGAGCAACAATAACAGCAAATAAACTAGGAACAATAATAATAACAGCAGAAACAACACTAAAACAAAAAGCAACATGTAAAGTAGAAGTAATAAAAGATACAATAGATAGCATTGGTTGTAGTGTAAGTCCAAGAAGTATAATGATAGGAAGTACTGGAGTAATTATACCAACCTACACACCAAATAATGCAACAAATTATAATTTTGAATATTCAGTAAGTGCCAGTTCTTTTGTAGCAGAACAAGCAGGATACAATACAATAAGAGCAAACTATAATGGAGGAAGTGGTTCAGTAACAATAAAAGATACAGTATCAGGAAAAACAGGGACATGTTATTTTGATGTATATGAACCAGCTCCAGATCCAGATCCGGGTCCATCATGCGCATATTATTTTCAAAATCATTGCGAAGCATTAACAGGGAAAACTTGTAGAAAAGTAGGAGATTGCTATGAACCTGTTGATTCAGGAGGTTCAGGTGGAAGTTCTGGAGGTTCCAGCGGCGGTTCTGGTGGAAATAAGTGCGATTATCTTTCGTCTGGTCATTGCATAGGTGCAACTGGCCAAAGCTGTACTTTAGATAGTAATGGTTGCTATGTACCAAATGGTCCGGCTTATGTTATTCCACCTGCTAGTGGTGGTGGTGGTGCTGGATGTGCACGCATGCCATGTACAAAATATCAATTAAATTAATCTACCAAATATGGAGGTCATATGAAAAATAAATTGATTTATGTAATAATATTTCTATTTGTTATACTTATTGGAATAACAATATATAAATACAAAGTTTATGATAAAAACGAAAACAAGCATTATTTTATACCTATGATGCCATCAAATATAAGATTACCAAGAGTAAAAGTAACAAGTGATGTAAAGGAAGAAGAAAAAGATAATACAGTTGACGAGAACATAAGATATTATGGAAGTAATCCAAATAACTATGTATCATTTAATAATGAATTATGGAGAATAATAGGAGTATTTGGTAACAATGTTAAATTAGTAAGAAAAGATATATTAGGTAGTTTATCATGGGATAGTAGTGAAGAAAGCGTAAATGCTGGTGCAGGAATAAACCAGTGGGGAGAAAGCACATACGAAGATGGAAGTACATATGAAGGAGCAGATTTACAAGTATATTTAAATAAGATGTATTATGGAGGAGAAACAGTTACATGTTATGGTAGTTTTTATAATAAAACAAAAACATGTCCAACTGGAACAATAGATGAAACATCAAAGAGTTTTATAGATAATCATTCATGGAATACAGGGGCTATTAAAATTGCAGAAAGTACAGACACACTTTTATTTTATCAAGCAGAAAGAGGGATGGTAAGTGGTAAATCATCTTGTTCAGATGGTGATAATTGTAATGATACAGTAGAAAGAACAACAACATGGACTGGATATATTGCATTACCATACATAACAGACTATGCATATGCAAGTAATGAAAGTATATGTGAAACAAATATGCAAGCACAAGATGATTCAAATAATTATATATGCAAGAATAATAACTGGATAAATAATAGAAGTACATGGACATGGTATTTAACACCAAGTATTGGTTCTGTTGGTGCCGATCGTGCGTGGGATATATTATATAATGGTAGTTTTGGTGATACGAGTACGAGATTCAATTTTTCAGTTTATCCTTCAATCTATCTAAAAAACAATGTCATAATAGAAAGTGGAACTGGAACAAGTGATAATCCATATATACTAAAAGCAGGATCATAAATAAAAGTAATACGTATACATTTTGAAAAAAGATTAACACCCCGTATATTTCTGTTTGACATATATAATTATTGTGTTTATAATATCTTATTGCATTAGGAAGTGATAGCATGATGTATTATAAATTAGTAGAAAGTGAACTTGATAGAAGTGGAGATTATAAATATATGCTAAATTTGGTAATGGATAATTATCAAAATTATTTTAAGGCCTCTTTGTATTTACAATCTAAATATTCTTTTTGTTTGCAATCAATTTATTCGTGTCTTAGTAAGGTTAATAATATAGATAATAGAACTGTTGCATATAAAGAGTTATCTAGGTTTTTAGAAGAAGTGAAAAAGAGGACTGGTTTATGTATGAAAATAATTAGGGAAGAAGATAAATTGTATGTTAAGGAAAAAGCAAAAATAAAGAAGTTAAAACATTATTATAGTATTTAACTTCTTTTTAAATATTTTTTTACTCTTCTTAAATCATATATAGTTACTACTATAATATTTGCACATGTTGAAATTACAAGTCCCCATAAACCAATTTTTAAATTGCATCCAATTGCAAGTATTATTAATTTTACACTTACTCCTATTATTGTTCCTTTTAAGCTATCTTTTGCTTTTCCCATTGCTTGTAGTGAACTACTGAGAGGTGCTTGAAAATAGTAAAGTAAGCATATTGGTGCCATATATTTCATGTAAGTACTACCACTTGTTGTATTATAAATTAATTTTAATGGTATTTCTGGTATTAAAATAAAAATAATTGTTGCTGGTATTCCTATTAGTGATGAGAATAATATGCTTTGTTTTATTTTCTTTTTTACATAGATAATATTGTTATCAGAATATGATTTACTTACTATTGGTATAAGTGCTTGACTTATTGCAAGAGTAAAAAATGAAGGAAGTAATAGCATGGGCATTACATATCCATTTAATATACCATATTCTTTTACTATGTATGTATTCGCATATCCTGTTTTAAGAAGGAAGAATGTTAGTATAATTGGTTCTAGGAAGTAACCAATATTTCCAATTAATCTACTTCCTGTTGTGGGTATACTAATGTTTAATATGTCTTTTATATTTTTTTTATTTGGAGAAATATCTTCTTTTGTTATTTTGAAGTTTTTAGGTAAGAAAAAGAATAAAACAACAATTGATGATAATTCGCTTACAATATTAGAAATTACTATAAAACTTACTGCACTTTCTATACCTTTTTTGAGTGCTATAGGAACACCTATAATTATAGTAATTAATCTTACTGCGTCTTCTGTTACATTTGAAATAATATGAGGAAACATTCTTTGTTTACCAAAAAAATAACCTCTTAAAATAGATGATATAGAAATAAATGGTAGTACAAAACCAATTGATCTTATTGCATAAAGCGTTCTTTTATCATGCAATAAATTATTTGAAATATAAGAACTAGAAAAAAGTAGAATAATCATTATTATTATGTTTATAGTCAAGGATATTGGTAAACTTGAGAATACTAAGTTTTTATTATTGTTTTTTTCTTCTGCTACTAGTTTACTTATTGCAACTGGGAAACCTAGTTGTGCAATTGCAATTAATAACATGAATGTAGGAGTTATGAGCATATATACTCCAAGTCCTTCTACACCTATTAATCTGTTAGTTACAATTTTAATTATCATTCCTAGTATTTTTGTTATTGCTCCACCTAGCATCAAAATAAGTGTAGATTTTACGAATTTATTTTTCACTTTTTCACCCTAGTAATAATATGTTTTTAAATTGTCATAAATGAAGGGTTGTACTTTATATTTTATAATAAATGTTATATAATTATAATGGTGGTTATATGAATATAGAATTTGGTAGTTTAAAAGAATTATACGATAGAATTACTCCTGCACTTATTTCTAAAAGAACTGAAATAGAGAGTAAAGGTTATTATCATATTAAAGAATCTGATATTTGGAATTATTTAACTAGTAAGAAGTGGAAAATTAGTAAGGAATTAACATTAGCAGAGATGGTTAGTGATATTTTTAATGCAAATATTGAGGATATTAATGCATATGTTATAAAAAAAATATCAACTGAGATGAGAGAACCGATTTTTGATGAATAAGGAGATGAACATGCAAGAAGATGAGATTGTAACATTTGATATGTTACTTAATAATGCCAAGAAGTATATTGCTGAAGAAAATATAGGGATTATAGAAAAAAGTTATGAATTTGCAAGTAAGATTCATAGTGGTACGAAGCGATTAAGTGGTGAAGATTATATAAGTCACCCTTTAAATGTTGCTTATATATTAACTAAGATACATTCTGATTATGAGGCGTTATCAGCAGCACTTTTACATGAAGTTTTGAAAACTGGTAATACTAGTTATTCTGTTTTAGAGAGTGAGTTTGGTACTGATATAGCCACATTAGTAAGAGAAGTTGATAAAATAAATAGATTATCTTTATCTGCCGATTCATTATATCAAATAAATTATTATAAAAAGATTTTAGTTGGTTTATGTGAGGATGTTAGGGTTATAATTATAAAGTTAGCAGATAGATTACATAATATGAGAACTTTGTGGGCAATACCAAAAGAAAAACAAAAGGAAAAAGCAAAGGAAACTTTAGAGATATTAGCACCTATTGCTCATAGGTTGGGAATACATTATATTAAAAGTGAATTAGAAGATTTATCTCTAAGATATTATAAACCAGATGTTTATTTTGATATTGTGACTAAATTAAATAATACTAAAAAAGAACGTGATAGTGTTATTATTGAGATGAAATCAAAGATATCAGAAATGTTAAATGAACACAATATTGCTCATGAAATAAAGGGTAGAAGTAAAAGTATATACTCAATATATAATAAAATGCAGAATGGAAAAAAGTTTGAAGAAATATATGATATTCTTGCTTTAAGAGTATATGTTAATACTGAAAGTGAGTGTTATCTTACTTTAGGACTTATTCATTCGAAGTATAAACCACTTTCTAATAGGTTTAAAGATTATATTGCTATGCCTAAAGAAAATATGTATCAATCACTTCATACTACTATATTTGGAGTAGGTGGTGAGTTGTACGAAATACAGATAAGGACTTATGAAATGGATAAGATTGCCGAATATGGTATCGCGTCACATTGGTCATATAAGGAACATATTGATGGATCTTCTGCTATAAAAAATGTTATGGAACAGAAGCTTCAAATGTTTAGGAATATTATAGAGAGCAGTAAGGATGAAGCTCTTACTGATGAGGATTTTGTTAATACTGTAAAAAAAGAAGCGCTTGATAACAATATTTATGTTTATACTCCAAAAGGTGATGTTATAGAGTTACCTATTGGAAGTACACCTATTGATTTTGCATATAAGGTTCATACAAATATTGGGGATAAAATGGTAGGTGCTATTGTAAATGATAATATAGTATCTTTGGATTATAAGCTAAAAGAAGGAGATATTGTTAAGATAAATGTTAATAAGAACTCTAAGGGACCTAGCAAGGAATGGATTAACATAGTAAATACATCTCAAGCAAGAAATAGAATTAAAAGTTTTTATACAAAGATCGATAAAACCGAGAATATTAAACATGGTGAGGAGTTACTTTTAAAAGAACTTAGAAAAGCAAATATTCCTTTTAAAGAATTTAATGAGAAAGTTAATGATATATTAGATGAGTTAGGAGAAGAGAATATAAATGATTTATATTTGTGTATTGGTAATGGTAAGTATACTCCTATATATATAGTAAATTTATTGAGTAAAGAAGAAAAATCAAAAGAAGAAATAATTTTAAATAAATTAAATAATGCAAATATAGTAGAAGATTTAAAGAATGATGTTATAGTAGGCGGATTAGATGAAATTAAAGTGACATTAGCTAATTGTTGTAAACCGGTTAAAGGTGATGATGTAATCGGTTATATTACAAAGGGAAATGGTGTAGTTGTTCATAGAACTAATTGTCATAATATTTCTGATATTGATGAGAGAATAGTACATACTTCATGGAATATGAATTCAAATAATAAATATAAAACATCTATAATGATTAAGACAGCAAAAAAAGATAATATGCTTGTTAATATAATAAGTAAAGCATCATCATCTAATGTAACTATTCAATCTATAAATGTTATAAATAATTTAGATTATTTGACATATGATTTATTAGTATTAGTTGAAAATGTAGATAAGTTAAACAGTTTTTTAAATGATTTATATCAAATGCCAGAGGTAATAGAAGTAGAGAGGGTTATAAAATGAAAGTAGTTATTCAAAGAAGCGGTGAATCGTACGTTGATGTAGATAATAAAACTGTTGGTAAAATAAATTTTGGCTTTGTAGTACTTGTTGGTTTTACACATGATGATAATATTGATGATATTAAGTATATTGTTAAAAAAATAGTAAATTTACGAGTGTTTGATGATTCTAATGGAGTAATGAATTTAAGCATTAAAGATATTAAAGGCAAAATTCTTTCTATATCACAATTTACTTTGTATGCTGATACTAAAAAGGGTAATAGACCAAGTTATATAAATGCAATGAAGAGTAATGACGCAAAAAAATTGTATGAATATTTTAATGAAGAACTTAGATGTAATGATATAGAAGTAGAAACTGGAGTATTTGGAAGTGATATGGATACTCATATAAATAATTGTGGACCTGTTACTATATTAATAGATAGTAAGGAGAGATAAAATGGAAAACAAAGATGTTATTAATTATAAGATTATAAATGTAACATTCTTTGTTTTTATTATATATTTGTTATATAAATTAAATTTACTATATAAGATTAAAAGCTTTCTATTATTAATATTTATAT
>OHKU01000786.1_pt1 | contig 16448 bp, 20 predicted proteins | sample 1568911 | NCBI WGS metagenome assembly OHKU01 (sample SAMEA3879574, study PRJEB24766) | human gut metagenome | biome: human-associated habitat; feature: feces | place: USA | collected 1985/1987
CTGTCATCCGTAGAACAGGCAGTATCCTGTTATCACGGCGAGATGACTGCTGAAGGAACAGGGAACGAGTTCCGGGTATCAGTGGTAATGTACGGCTCTGACGGGGAAAAATGACGAGTTGTGTCGTATTTTCAACATACAATAATGTAGAATGCAAAAATATACTATACTTACACCTATCAGATCAAAGAGGGAGGTGTCATTTTATGACAAAGAAAGCAAGTAATGCAGTAGCAAAAGTTTTAGAGAAAGTTGCAAGTAAATCAGTAAAGATGGCGGTAGACAGCAGGTGTATGTATATTTATCATCAGCCGAAACAGCCTGCCGGGGTCAAAGAATTTCGCAATAAATAAGTCATTTATAAAGTGCGAAGTGAGAATGCAGTCATAGACATGGGAATGATTCATGGCTTGGCTGCATTTTTTATGTATAGCTGAAAAAAGATTCCTTGAATACACTTCCTGAAGCAGATAAGACATTACGAGGGGAGAAACAGTCTGTTGGTGGGAAGGAAGTTATGGATAAATTCTGCTTATTTTTCGGAAAAGGCAAAAAATAAAAGAATAGGCAGTACACAGACCGCTACTTGGCGTGCAGTTTTATCGGAAAGGGTAATGACTGCACGCTTATTTTTTACCCTTTCTGCTGTTAAAGGCGTAGCAGAACTTCATAACAAGAGTCCACCAGATGTCCTTCATTTCAAGAAAAATCACGAAATGGAGGACATTTTTATGTCAGAATGGAGAAAAATCCGAATACAGGACTATTACAAAGAAGCTGTAGGAGAGGAAGAATATACCTATGTCACCCCGGAGGTTTATGAGATACTGGCGAACACTTTCAGAAAAGAAGCGCATGCAGAGCAGATGCGGGATTTGAGGAACAGAACCGCAGAAGGATATACGGAAGGCGATACGGAGGACTTACTAATGGAATCCCCGGAGTCATTGGAAGATATGGTCATCCGGCAGATGGAAATAGAAACCTTACAAAAAGCGATGCAGACACTTTCGGAAATCCAAAGAGAGCGCCTGCATCTTTATTTTTTTGAAGGGATGACTACGAGGGAGATTGCCGACAGACAGGGAACAAATCAGAATGCAGTGTGGAAATCCATACAGAGTGGTGTAGCAGTTTTGCGTCGTTTTTTCTAAGCGGAAATTATTTCCCAATGTGCTAAGTGTGTTATGTTTACAAATCATTTTATGGTACAAAATGGGGAGCCTCACAGATTGGAGGCTCCCCGTTTAATGCAGGAAAGAACCATAGTTCTGCCTGTCATCAATAATATAATCAATTTTTACACAGTTTTCTTCTTCCTTTATCTGGAAAACGAACCAGAGATGCGGCCAGAAATTCAGGACACGGTATCTGGCAGGAATATATTTCAGTCTGGCACAGCCGATGAGCGGCTGGTTTTCCAGATAAGAGATTTTCTCATCATAGGAATCCAGCAGGCGCATGGCACATTCCAGTCCGTTGTCCGCATGACAGCGGTCAATATAGTCTTCAAGTACGGCGTTAGCCGCAGGGGAAACATCTACTTTATACATGGGCAGCTTTCTCCTTTAAACGGCTGCGTAAGTTTTCGCTGACGGTACGCGCAGGAATATCCGCAATACCGGCACGCCGCTGTTCCTCGACTTCAATCAGCTTTTCACGAAGTTCAAGCTGTTTTTCTCTCTGGTCATACGCTGTGATATCCATAACCACCAGATCGCCTTCCCCATTTTTGGTCAGGAATACCGGCTCACCGGTCTGTTTGCAAAGATTGGCTATTTCTGAATAATTCTGCCGGATTGCAGCAGAAGGTTTAATCAATGTCTGCATGGTCAAAACTCCTTTCATAGTAAAATTCTGAATCAATTCTAATCTTATTATACAATAAATGGTAGAAAAAAATACAGCAGAAAAGAAAAAAATATTTTTTTTTTAATTTTTAGGGTGGTCAAAATGCGTTTTTGTGTGAGTACCTTATGAGAGGAATTATTTTCGAACAGATGGTCTCTTTCGGGAACGCCTCTCATGGTACATTGACAAACGCCGGAGAGGAGCTTCCAGAAGGAAACTTAAACCGAGAGCAGCGGCATATCACGAGTGAGCTGCCAGCCATATCCAACAATCTGGATACATTAGCCATTCCAAGAGCCGTTACCGGGGCGCAATGACAGTCCTGCGGCAACAGGGCAAGAAAGGGCTGACAGTTCTGACTGTCAGCATCCGCTGCCGTGTATGTCGTGAAAAAGACCGCATCTAAGGAGCCGAGCGGGAAAGCCGGGGTACAGCCTGTCTGTGGCGGACAGGTGCGAAGAGGGAAATGGCCTATAATGATACTCCTTGAGATAGCCAGCACGCAGTGATGGAGGTGAGATGCCAGTGATGTCTGTCTGCCGTAAGGCAGATGCCAGCAGACAGTCCAGATTGTTGCCTAAGGGTGTACCGGGACAGAGAGAACGCAGGAAATTCTTTTCATGCTCCTCTGTTTTTGCGGCACATCCGGCTCCGGGGAGTAGTGTCGAATAGGAGCAGTCATTTCATAATAAATGAGATGAAGGACAAAAGGAAGTAAGGCTTAATAACAGAATTCATGCGGTGGAGGTTATGGCTTCCACCGTATTCTTGTGGGATTAAGCACAGATGAATATGAAAAATGAAAGATGCCGCAAATGTGGCAGGGAAAGGACGGATATGGATATGAAGAAAGAAGATATGAAACAGGTAGAGAAGGTCTTGGATACGGAGCAGGTTGGCTATGCATTTCTCTATCCGAGTGGTAGTGGAGCAAGAAAAGAGTACATGATTTCCACAACGCCGGAGAATCTGGCAAACTTTTTAGGAAGCCATTTCATGGATGCAGAAAAGATGATTGTCACAGATATGTGCGACAGACTGATTCTGGATACCTTTGGCGGTTTTATCAATAACTGTCCGGATCAGAAGCTCTGCGGAGAGATTGTGGCGAAGTTGGCTCCCATTCAGATGGGCGAGGCAGAGGCCGGAGAAGTCATCATGGTAGACCGCGATGTGGCAGATGCTTTCTTTGCGGCAGAGGATGAGGCAGTAACAATGGCAGAATGTGCCATCATGTAGGAAAAGTGTTTGTAGCTGAGATTTTAAGATTAGTATTCGTGAAATGGAGGAATGGAAGATGCGGGTATTAGTTGGAATAGGGATTGCAGCAACCGTAGTTGTGATTGGAACACTGGTGCTTTTTGCAATGGCGGTAAATACAGCAGGAAGCTATCAGAGGGATTGAGGAAGGAGTATGGCGGTATGGGGAATATGCAGCAGGGAGCCAATGAGGTCATGTATAAGATTGCTTCACATCTGCTTTCAAAGATGCAGGAAAGCGGTCTGATAAGCGAGGAAGAAAGAGAAAAAATTAATGTTTTGAACATTGAAACCTTTTCTCCGGAACTTGCCAAAGTATATCTGTAATAATGCTAGATATATTTTGGTTAGTGTGGTAGTGTATGTAGCTGACAAGGGCAAAAACCCTTGAAAAATAAGGAAAGGAGAGACAGATATGGCAAAAAAGATAACGGTCATTCCGTCAGTTTCCGAGAGTCTACATACACAGATGAAACCGAGAATCCGGGTATGCGGATATGCCAGAGTGAGTACGGCCAGTATGGCACAGGCAGATTCCTATGCCGCACAGGTGGGGTATTACACGGAAAAGATACAGAGCAATCCCTTATGGGAATTTGCCGGGGTATATGCAGACGAAGGGATCACGGGAACCAAGGCGAAAGGCAGATACGATTTTAATGAAATGATAGCTGCCTGTGAAGACGGCGATATCGACCTGATTCTGACCAAATCCATCACAAGGTTTGCAAGGAACACGGTGGATTGCATCCAGACCATACGAAAGCTGAAAGCCATCGGTGTGGGGATTACCTTTGAAAAAGAGAATATCAACACACTGGAAGAAAAGAGCGAGCTTCTGCTCTCCATCATGGCATCCGTGGCGCAGGGAGAATCCGAAGATTTTTCAGGAAACAACCGCTGGGCGGTTATCAGCCGGTTTGAGAAAGGGACCTTTATTGTCGGCACACCGGCATACGGATACCGGAAGGATGAGGATGGGAACCTGATGATCGAAGAAAAAGAAGCGGAAGTGGTAAGGCTCATTTTTGAATCCTATCTAAACGGTACCGGAACATACCTCATCAGTAAAATGCTGAATGAGCAGAATATCCCGACCATACGTGAGAGCGAGCAGTGGCAGGACAGCGTGATTAAGGAAATCCTGAAGAATCCGGTGTATGAGGGAGATGCCCTGCGGCAGAGGACATACACAGAAAAGCAGTTCCCGTTTGTCCGAAGGGGAAATACTGGGCAGATGCCAATGTATCTGACAAGGGATGCCCATCCGGCGATTGTCACCCACGAAGAAGCGGAGGCGGTAAGAAGCATCATGGAGTACCGGAGCAGGACCCTTCATATGGGAGGAGAGAAGTGCCAAAATAGATACTTATTCAGCAGCAGAATCATCTGCGGGGAATGCGGAAGCCATTTCCGTAGACAGAAGATATACATCGGAAAGCCTTATGAAAAGATTATCTGGACCTGCCACCGTCATGTGGAGGATAAGGAGAGCTGCCAGATGAAGGCAATCCGGGAGGATATGCTGCAGCAGGCATTTATCACCATGTGGAACAAGCTGTACACCAATCAGGGGACGGTGTTAGAACCCCTGCTGAAAGCACTGACCGGGCTGGCAGCAAACCAGCCGGATACCGAAGAAATGGAACAACTGGATAGAGAAATAAATAGTTTGAGCGAGCAGAGCCGAATCCTGAATCAAGTCATGATGAAGGGATATATGGACTCTGCTCTTTTTATGGAAAAGAACAATCTGCTGGCACACCGGCTGACAGAATGCAGGAGAAAGAAAACGCTCCTTGCAAGAAAGCAGAAACGGACAAAGGAGATTGTAGGGACCGAGCAGCTCATAGGGCTTCTGAAAAAGGAAGGATACCAAAGGGAATTCAACGAGGAATTGTTTGACCTTACAGTTAAGGAGATTCGGATATCCCTAACCCACGAAATCACCTTCTGCCTGCATAACGGGCTGAGCCTGACGGAAGAGGAAGGAGGAGATGCGGATGCAGTGGCATACACCAATCGGGTATAAGGTCATAAACGGAAAAATCGAGGTTTATGAGGAACACAGAAAACTGGTGGAACAGATTTTCAGGGATTATGACAGCGGCATATCCGCATGGCAGATTGCGAAGAGTCTGAAGGGGCTGGGCGTGAAAAATGCAAATGGAAGAGTGGCATGGACCCATGCTTCCATAGGAAGAATCCTGGAGAATCATAACTATCTGGGAACGGAGTATTATCCACAGATTATAGAGAAGGAACTCTTTGACAGAGTCCAGAAAAGACGGGAGCAGGTAAGAATCGAAGGAAGCCGGGGAAAGCACAGACCGGAAAAGAGGGAACGGCTGTTATTTGGAGGGGTTTTAGTATGTGCGGAATGCGGTAGTGTTTACAGCCATATTCAGGCACACAACAAAAAGAAAAAGAACGAGATTCCGAAGTGGAAGTGCAAGAACTATGTGTATCAGAATAGAGTAACCTGCAAAGGCGGCTTTATCTCGGACAGGCAGGTGGAAGAGGTGTGCATTCATGCCATCAACAGCCTGATACAGAACCCGGAGTTGACGGAGAAGTACCAGGAAAAGCCGCAGCAGATCAGCCCAGCATACCGGAGACTTGAGACACGGCTGGAGAACATAAGAAAAGCAGCTTTAGAAGAGGGTACAGATACGGATATGGATACCGGGCAGCCCTGCACCGGAGAAACCGGTACGGAGAAACTGACAGCACTGCTTTTTGAACGGGCGGTGGAACGCTACAAAACCCTTGAGGTAAGGGATGAGGACATCCGATCAGAGGAGATGAAAGAAACACTTGCCGGCAGGGAAGAAATCACAGAATTTGATGAGGAACTGTACCGGAAGCTGATAAAACAGATTTTAGTGTACAAGGACAACTCAGTCAAAATCATTTTTCACAATAACAACAGTATAAAGATTGGATACGGAGAGGAATAAAATCCCTGCCATCCGTATCCGGGAAGGAGGAGAATATGCCGGCTACAGCAGTCCAAAAGAAAGTATCCATGATTCCGGCAAAACCCCAGTATGACAGAAGCATTAAGCTGTCAGAGAAGAAACTGCGGGTAGCGGCCTACTGCCGGGTCAGCACGGAGCTTGAGGAGCAGGAAAGCAGCTATGAGGCACAGGTGGAATACTACACCAGAAAGATACAGGAAACAGAGAACTGGAAACTGGCGGGCATCTATGCCGATGACGGAAAGAGTGCCACCAACACCAAGAAGCGTGACGATTTCAAGGCCATGATTAAAGATGCAGAAGGCGGTAAAATCGACATGATACTGACGAAATCTGTCAGCCGTTTCGCCAGAAACACCGTAGACTCACTGCTGACCATCCGCAAGCTGAAAGAAAAGAACGTGGCGGTGATCTTTGAAAAAGAGGGCGTCAACACACTGGACGGAACAGGGGAAATCCTGATTACCATTTTAAGCAGTCTGGCACAGGAGGAAAGCCGGAACATCAGCGAGAACACCAGATGGGGCGTGGTAAGGAAATTTGAAAAGGGAAAGGTCATTGTCAACCATAACAAATTCATGGGATACACCAAGAATGAAAACGGAGACCTGGTCATAGTCCCCAAAGAGGCAGAAATCGTCCGGCTGGTTTTCCGGCTTTATCTGGAGGGATACAGTGCGGGAAAGATAGCAAAATATCTGGAAGAACAGAAGATTAAAACGGCAACCGGACTGGAAAGATGGCATGATACGGTTGTGCTAAAGATGCTCCGGAATGAGAAATACATGGGAGATGCCCTGCTGCAGAAGACCTATACGGTGGATTTTATGACCAAGAAAAAGGTCATGAATAAAGGAATCGTGCCGCAGTATTATGTGGAGGATGACCATGAGGCAATCATACCGAAAGACCTTTTTTACAGAGTACAGGAAGAACTGGCAAGGCGGGCTTCCGTTAATAAGTCAGCAGTCACAAGAGAGAAGAAAAAGAATGGCAAGCATTCTTCGAAGAGTAAATATTCCTCGGAGTATGCCCTGACAGGAATCCTGCTCTGCGGGGAATGCGGACAGGAATACCGGAGAGTCACCTGGGCAAGAAACGGCAAGAAAAAGATCGTCTGGCGATGCAGCAACCGCCTGACAAACGGCACCAAATACTGTAAGGATTCCGTCACACTGGAAGAAGGAATATTAAATAGGGCGGTCATGGAGGCTATCCACCGGATTACCCGCAATGACGGAAACTTCGCATCCGCACTCAGGCAGAATGTCATACGGGTAATCGGAAGCTACGGAATGGAACAGGAACCGGACGAATACGATGGGAAAATCAAGGCGAAGCAGGAAGAGATGGTGTCGCTGATTGCAGAGAATGCCGCCATCAGTTCTTACACAGACGAATTCGATGAGAGGTACCGCAGAATCGCAGAGGAAATCAGCACCTTAAAAGAGGAACAGCTAGAAGCCAGAAGAAAGAAAAAACTGGCAGAGAGCTATGACCAGCGGTTAAAGGATATGGACAGCTTCTTAAAACAGCAGACCTACCAGATGCCGGAATTTGATAATGACCTTGTACGAAGACTGATAGCAAACATCAAAGTGGTGTCAGCGGACAAGCTGCTGATACAGTTCCAGTCGGGAATTGTCATGGAACAGGAAATCAGATATGACTGAATTTCAGGCAGGGATGACAACTGAATAAGGAAAGGTGGTTCCTGCCTGTAAAATCAATCCTACGGATTTACGGTAAGAATAAAATGCCTGGAGAGCCGGGCGTTTTATTGTTGGCGTAAGTGCAGCAGAAAAAAGGACAATTGAGAAAAATGATTGTCAGAAGATGGAAGAACAGATGTTCTAAAAAGTATTTACGCAAAACAAATGTTCTGGTATAATTTAAAAACAAGAAATAGGATACACAGAAAAGAAACAGGCAAGAGTGTGAGAACTTTTGTCTGTTTATCTCTCTGACGAAAAGCAGAATAGAGCAAAATAGAGCGGAAAGGAGCAGGCAGGATATGAGTGGCAGGGTTATTTTTCATATAGATGTAAACAGTGCATTTTTATCGTGGGAAGCTGTGTACAGAATCAGGCACCTCGGCGGAAAACTTGACCTGCGGACCATTCCATCTGCGGTAGGAGGCGATATCTCAAAGAGACACGGTATCATCCTTGCAAAATCCATTCCGGCTAAGAAGTATCATATAAAGACAGGAGAGCCGGTGGTAGATGCTGTGCGGAAATGTCCGGGACTGGTGCTGGTGCCGCCAAACTACGAATTGTACGAAAAAAGCTCGAAGGCGTTTATGGCGATTTTAAGGAAGTATTCCGGACAGGTGGAACAGTACAGCATAGACGAAGCATTCGTGGATATGACAGGCACAGAGAGCTTATTTGGAAACCCTGTGATTGCTGCCAATACCATGAAAGATGAGATATGCCAGACGCTTGGATTTACGGTGAATGTGGGAGTGTCAAGCAACAAACTGCTGGCGAAAATGGCGAGTGATTTCAAGAAACCGAATCTGGTGCATACCCTGTTCCCGGAGGAAATCGAAAAGAAGATGTGGCCACTGCCGGTCCGGGATTTGTTCTTTGCAGGCGGTGCTTCAGAAAGAAAACTGAATTCACTTGGTATACGAACCATCGGAGAATTGGCAAAGACCGATGTTAATACATTAAAAAGTGTGTTAAAAAAGCATGGAGAGGTAATCTTGGATTTTGCAAACGGCAGGGATGTATCTGTTGTAGAGCCGGTGCCAGCGGATAATAAAGGATACGGAAATTCAACCACCATATCCTTTGATGTCACAGATGCCAGTACCGCAAAAATGGTATTGCTTTCTTTGGCTGAAACCGTTGGAAAGAGACTGCGGAAAGATGATGTAAGAATTGAAGTGGTTGCAATCAGCATCCGCTTCCATGATTTGACTTATGCATCCCACCAGATGGTGCTGCAGTCGGCAACCAATATCACAAAAGAAATACACGATGTCGCCTGCCGGTTATTTGACGAATTGTGGGACGGCAGAGCAATACGGCATTTAGGGATACACACCAGCAGGGTATCACGAAATAGTGGCAGCAGACAGCTTTCCCTTTTTGACGATACAGACTATGAGAAACTGGAAAAGCTAGACAGGGCGGTAGACAGCATCCGGGAGAAATATGGCATGGATGCAATCCAGAGGGCCGCATTTTTGAAACAGACGGGAGTAGACCACATGAATGGTGGCATTTCCAGAGAAAAAAGGACAGTGGATTATAAAAACGAGAAGGAGATGTAAATGGGATTCCGGTTGGGAGATATAGCGGACCACACTGACAACGGCACCCTGCGTGGCATCCAGCGGGAGATTGCCTGTGAGTGTTGGTTTACGAGCAAGGGAAAAACCATACCAAAGATAATCAAAGTCATGGACGAAGAAGGGATGCTGCATACTATACGGGAAATACAGTTACTGACTTCGGAGGAAAAGAGCAACTCCGGCATCCAGACGGTAGAGCATTTATGCAGAATAAACCTGGGCGGAAGAATGGAAACCGTGAAGCTGGTGTATACGAAAGAAAGTTGTAAATGGGCGATTGTGGAATTATAATTGTTTTATGAATATGTGAAAGAAGGAACAAAAGTGAGTGAGAAGATAATTTTTAATTTCTTTGATGATTCGATAGAGGATAATATACAAAAACTGGTAGACTACTTTCGTTTAGAGAAGGACAAGGTTATAGAATATATAAGCAGTTTTGATAATCCGGCTGATATTACGGTTGAGAATTTTATAGTCGAGTTCGGTATTAACTTAACGAATTTTGACTGTGCAAATGTAGATATAGTATGTAGGCATATGACCGTATTGACAGAAGAAGGACTAGAGGATGTCAAAACGAAAGGATTGCTGGATTTAGTAGGAGTGCTTACTGAAGATACGGTGTTAAAGAGATTTTTATATGAAAATCAGGTTGTATTCGATGTGCAAGGGAAACGCTTAATTGTTGACGGACAGGATTATGTAATTACAACTAGTGACGATTCTTGCTTGTTTTGTATTGAGAATAAAGAAATTCGATGCGGAGTCTTCGAACGCTGCGATATAAGAGAGAAAATGGATTTTGTTGGACGCAAGTTGTATGAATTGGGCGGAACACTAGAATTTTTTGTATCTGGAACGAAAGAAGATATGGAGAGATATTCTGTCATTCACTTGAATCCGGAAATCCTTGAAACCTTAGATCAGCTATTAGGAAAAATAAAAGTAAAGACAAATCGCAAATTACCTTATGCACTATCTTATAAATGGAGAGAGCAGGAAAAAAAGACATATATATTACAATTTGCGGTAAATATGTCGGAAGTAGAAGCCTATTGTGTGTGTAACTATGAAAGAGCATATTATAATTATGAAGAAATTCTGGAATATAGCGGTTACACGCACAGCGACTACCTGATGAATAAGATACCTGAAAGAGTCTATCAAAATATGAAGATAATCGACTGGTTTTTAGCAGCCTGTTTATGTAAGGCTTGTGAATTTGGTTCTTTATTGCCAGGAAAGATAGCTGAGCCGTCAAAGATAGAGGTGTTTTTAGAATATGAATAGCAGAAGGATACAGATGTTAGACACAAGAAGTGAAGAAACAATATGTAAATCGTTAGGAAACATATTGGGAATAAGAAAAGAAGCTCTTGAAGTTTTTTGGGCGAGAACCATGCCAGATTATGTGTGCAAGCATTATTGGGAGATTGATACGGGCATATTTTATGATTACTTTAACTTAACTAAAGACGAATTTGTTCTCAATGAAGTAGTGTTTTATCATGTTACAACAAGGCTCACCGAACAAAGATTGGGAGAGTTCAAAATCGATAATCTTGAAGAAGTACTACTGTCAGATAACCCAATGACACAATTGTGTAAAAAGCATGATATTTTGTTTAAACGCGAGGATGGAATTGCAGTATATTATAAGGGAAGTAGAAAAATCTTTGATAAACCAATGGAAGCAAGACTTCGAAACAGGTTGGATAGAGTAAATGACTCTTGTGTAAATGGATTTTTCTTTCCCGAATGGATGGATAATAGTTATACAGGATTGACAGGAATGCCAGAGATTTTTTCTGATATTATGGTGTCCTTAGACAGACGAGATATTCAGCAAGAATATTTTGAGAAGAAGACATGTTATTTAGCAACTGTTGAAACTAAAATAGAAGATGTGGTTTTTGATGGGAGTAATCCCAATATGACATCCCAAGAGAAGACACAGAAAATCATGCAATATCTGTTGTGCTATATGGGATATAAAAAAACTGCATCAGATTTTTATGTTTCAAATCCGATGGTAAGACTTGCGGATAGTTATAATGTTCCAACGGATGAGATTATAGAGATAAAAGAAATTCATGATTGGAAAGAAATTTTTGAACATTAAATTCTTGTATTAACAAGGATTTTTGAGTATACTAAGGTTAAAGATATACAATAAAGAAAGAGGTGATTTGTATGAGTCCGACACAACAGATGTTAGAGTATCAAAAAGAACTGGATGAGAATCAGATGCAGGTTCGGAAAATGGTGCTTGAGAGCTATCAGGACATTGCTGCAGGCAAAGGTCGTGACTGTAACGAATTCTTCGATGAACTGGAGAAGAGATACTCTCATGCATAATTACAAAGTGATTACCTTGCCGATGGCTGAAGATGACATTCAAGATCAGACAGATTATATTGCGTTTGACTTAAAGTCGCCGGAAACAGCAATTAATATGGCAAGAGGATTCAGGAAAACAATAAATAACCTTAGTATATTTCCGCAAAGCCATGAATTTGACGAAGATGAGGAACTGGAAAAACTCGGCATCAGAAAGACTTATTATAAAAACTATAAAATATACTTTCTGATTGATGAGCCGGAGAAAACGGTTTACATACTTCGAGTGTTCCATATGCTGGTTGACAGCAAAGCAAAGATATTGAAATTTTTCAAAGAGTAAATGGTCGGAATCAAGCCTCCAAGTCAGAGAAGATTTGGAGGTTTTCTTCTGCCCATTTTATACGGAATTATATTTCCGAAACAGACAAAACTATGGTAGAATATCCATGTTGAGGATAGACCATAGGAAGAGAGCAGAATATCAAATCACTTAGAGCCATTCAATGGCTTGTCAAAAGTACACATCTTATCTTTTTCTATGTGTTAATGAAACACATTGGCATGCAGGACGATAAAGTATGCCGTTTAGCAGGCTCCGAAAGGGAGCATTCTGCATCTTTTTAAATCCAAGGCTTAACGGAAAGCCAGGGGTTGTGCATCTTTATTGGCAACTCATGGCATGTGGAGACTGTGGTAGGACTACACAGAAAGGATATGTAGAAATCCTTGAATTTACGCACTTTGTAGAGTTTTTCAGCTTCAACAGGATTGCTGAAAATCACAAGGAAAAAGAGCTTGTGAGGAAGGTGACTGTTGTTGTAGCGTTAGACCTCGGTTGTGGGAACACAAAGAATTCTGAATATGAAAGTAAATAGAGAACTATCAGATATGTTGATAGAACGTAGGGATACTTGAAAGAGTGTCCCTATTTTTTATATTAGGGCATTCCATTAGGAGTGCCTTTTTCAATTCAATTTAAAAGGAGGTTCACTATGAACAACACAGCGTTAGGAGCAGAAAACAAAAAGAAACAGACAATCAAATTTATCAGCGAAGCACATGAAAAATTCTACTATGAAAAATTAAAAGAGGTACGCTATCAGGATGTGTACCACAGGGCCCTTTGCTATTGCCTTGGTATCAGTGATGATACGAGAAGAAATGTTGAAAGCATCTATGATTTTAAGACGGGATGTGTAAAAACTGAGTGCTTGCATGAAGGCTGGCAGACCAGTGGCAGCATGAAGGTTATACGAATGGCATTTAACCTGTATTGCAATGGCACACCGAGTGTAGATGATTACACAGAAACAGAGGAACAGGTAAACGAGTGCAGGCAGTATACAGTGGAGGACTTGTTCTGCTGTGCCTATGCACCTTTCTTTTGGCAGGCGATGGTAAATTACATCCTACTACAGCTGGGTTGCTTATGTTCGGTGAAGAATATCATATCGTAAGAGAATTTCCAGAGTATTTCCTAGATTATAGAGAGATGCTGGACCCAACAATACGTTGGACAGATCGCTTGCAGTCTAGCTCCGGTGATTGGAGCGGTAATGTATTTGATTTCTTCTTTAGAGTAAATAGCAAAATTGCAAAGGATATTAAGAAGCCTTTTAAGCTTGAAGGTATTACGAGGGTGGATGATACTCCAGTTCATAAGGCAGTTCGAGAGGCTTTAGTTAATTGTTTGGTTAATACAGATTATTTCTTGCCTTGCGGTGTAGTGATTAAGAAGGAAGATGACAAGTTGGTTATCGAGAATCCTGGTAGCATTCGCACTGGTAAAAAGCAGATGCTTCGTGGTGGTATTTCAGATCCTAGAAATAAAACACTAATGAAGATGTTTAATATGATTGGTATTGGTGAAAGAGCCGGTAGTGGTATCCCAGATATTTATCAGGTTTGGGAGAATGAAGGCTGGCCAATGCCTGTTGTAGAGGAAAGTTATAATCCTGACAGGACTCGTTTATCGCTTGAATTTGCGAAAAAACAAACGATAAAAACAAGCGAAGAGGAAAAGGAGCCAAAAAGGAGCCAAAAAGGAGCCGAAAAGGAGCCAATAAAAGGAGCTGAAAGAAAAAAGGAAATTTTGAAGCTGATAAAGGTAAACTCAACTATTACACAAGTTGAAATTATGAAAGAATTAGATTTGACTAGAAAGCAAGTGCAAAAGGATATGAAAGAGTTACAAGAGATGCACATAATTGCAAGAGAAGGCACAAACAGAAGAGGACGTTGGATTATCGTCAAAGAGAATAAATAGAATTTAAGTTTATTAGGGGGATAGTTTATATGCTTAATCTTTCGGAAGAACAACAAAAAGCACTGATGGAAACAGTAAATAAGCATATTCAGGAAGAAACAAAAAAGAGCCTAGATGCATTTGATAAAACCCTTGATAGAGAAGTCAGTTTGGTGTAAATAGTATAAAAACATTGGATTCCGTACAAAAAAGTTCCGAAATCAGGAATTTTTGTACGGAATTTCTTTTAGTTGCGTACTTGGCGAAAATAAAGCATTTTTATAAGACAAAATCACCTGCTTTTGTATTTTTTTCGCCGATATTGGCGTTTTAAATACAAGAAAATTCGTAGGAATCTGCAAGGCACTTTTACATTAGCTTTTTACAGTCGTTGACAGTCACAGCCTTTTACCATAAAATAAACAGTAAGAATGTATGAAAAAGGAAGAGAAAAATGGGAAAATCTGAGAAACAGATGGATAAAGAGCAAGGGCGCAACCAGCGGATCATTGATACAGCGTTCCAGCTTTTTGTGGAAAAGAAAATCGAAGCGGTCAGCATGGATGAGGTCGCAAAAGAAGCCGGTGTGGGACGTGCCACATTGTTCCGCTGTTACAACAATAAGACGGAGCTGGCTATTGCGGTCTGCGCATCGAAATGGAAGGCTTATCTGGACAAGCTGGATGAGGCAAGACCAATCTCTTCGATACACGATATTCCGGCCATCGGAAGATTTATTTTTACGCTGGACAGTTATATCGGCATGTATCAGAACCATAAGGATCTGCTGCAGTATAATGACAACTTCAACAATTATATAACACACCAGACGGTGCGGCAGGAGGAACTGGCGAATTTCCACGCATCCCTGAATTCCGTCAACACAAGACTTCATATGATGTATGCGAAGGCAAAAGAGGACAAGACCTTCCGCACGGATATTCCGGAGGAACAGTTCATGCGTGTGACGGTGCATACCATGATGGCAGCGTGTACCCATTACGCAGGTGGCTTTATCTGGGGAGCAACGGACAACAAGGATTATACAGGTGATCTGCTGCTTTTAAAGGAAATGATCCTGAATTATGCCCGGAATGACGCCAATCTCTAATTTTCAGGTATACTGATCCCGACAGCCGGTGGAACAGATGACTGATTGACATTGCAATTTCAGAAAATCTGTGATATAGTAGCCACAATTGAATATGGAGTATTCAGGTGCCGGAGCAGTCACGTAAGTAGCTGGCTCCGGTGAAAAGGGAAGCAGGTGTAAGTCCTGCACGAACTCGTCACCGTAATTAGGGAGCTGAAGCCGATAGATCACTGGGAGACCGGGAAGATGGCGGATGCAATGATCTTCAAGCCGGGAGACCTGCCTGAATGCTGTACAGAAACATTTGTTTCAAAGCCACGAGTAACTGGTTGTACGTGTGGAATGCAGAAGGGACAGAATCTTTTTTGCATTCGTTTCTTATGTGTACAAACCCTTTACCTGATACAGGAAAGGGTTTTTGTTTTTGTTGCGAAAAACATGTTTCTGACTTACATATTTAAGAATACCGGGGCAAGCCCCAAAATCAAAAGAGACAGAAAACCTGTCAGAGGAGGAAACATGAAAAGAAGAATCGTAGCAGTAGTACTGGCAACCGTACTGGGCGCTGTATGCATCACCGGATGCGGCAATACCCAGGAGACCGTAGAGAGCACTGCACAGGTAAGCACTGAGGCTCAGGCCACCCAGGCAACGGAAACAGCAGCTACCGAAAGCACCGAAGATGCAGATCAGGCAGCAGCCGATGAAGTAGCAGCACTGATCGATGCCATCTATGTGCAGGAGAGAACTGAGAATACCGATAAGCAGTGTGCAGATGCCAAGGCAGCATGGGATGCACTGACCGACGCACAGAAGGAACTGGTAGAGGGAGAAAATGCAGATCCCGATTATTTCGGCAGAGATACCGGAGATGCTTCCAAGGATGATCCCCGCAATCAGGATGAGATCGGTGAGAACGAGATTCTGGTAGTAAGCTTTGGTACTTCCTTTAACGACAGCCGTGTGGCTGATATCAAGGGTATCGAGGATGCGATTGTAGCAGCCAATCCCGACTGGTCTGTAAGAAGAGCATTTACCGCACAGATCATCATCAATCATATACAGGCAAGAGATGACGAGCATATCGACAATATGGATCAGGCACTGGACCGCGCTGTGGCAAACGGTGTTAAGAACCTGGTAGTACAGCCCACGCATCTGATGCATGGCGCAGAGTATGACGAGCTGATGGAAGCTGTAGAAGCGTATAAGGATCAGTTTGCATCTGTAAAAGTTGCTGAGCCCCTGTTAGGTGAGGTAGGCTCTGATGCTGCCGTAGTAAATGATGACAAGAAGGCTGTTGCAGAAGATCTGACCGCAGAAGCAGTGAAGACCGCTGGGTATGACAGCCTGGATGCTGCAAAGGAA
>OHKU01000806.1_pt1 | contig 16173 bp, 9 predicted proteins | sample 1568911 | NCBI WGS metagenome assembly OHKU01 (sample SAMEA3879574, study PRJEB24766) | human gut metagenome | biome: human-associated habitat; feature: feces | place: USA | collected 1985/1987
ATTATTAACGCTAAATCAAAATAACAAAATGTATTTATTATTAGTTATCTTAATGGTGATCGCATCCATATTGATGTGTTTCATTGTGTTGATTCAGAATTCCAAAGGCGGTGGTCTGGCTTCGGGTTTCTCATCATCCAATCAAATCATGGGTGTACGCAAGACTACTGACTTTCTGGAAAAGGCAACATGGAGTCTCGCTGTGTTTTTGGTGGTGATGAGTGTTGCTTCCGCTTACGTTATCCCTTCTGCTTCTCACAAAGGCGGTGATGTGATTTTGGAACAGGCACAGCAAGAAGAGAAGACGAACCCGTACAATATGCCCGTAGGTACAGCTGCTCCGAAAGCTGAGCAACCGGCTGAAACAGCTCCTGCAACAACAGCTCCTGCTGCTACGGATGCTGCAGAACCGGCTGGAAATTAATTTTGAGAAATAACTGTAATTTCTTGACAGGTGGAGTTGTACAATTTATGTTGTACAATTCTGCCTGTTTTTATTTATAGTCTTTTATATTTGGTTATTTTTGTAGCCAGATAAGATTCATTTGAAATTATAAACCATATTATAATATTATAATGACAACTACTGACAAAATTCACCAGACGCTACGCGATTCGGCAGGTATGCGTTGGTTGGTATTGCTGCTTTTAGCATTTGCTATGTTCTGTTCATATATTTTTATGGACATACTTTCACCTATTAAAGACTTGATGCAGTCCACGCGTGGCTGGGATTCTACAGCATTCGGTACAATGCAGGGGTCTGAGACATTCCTTAATGTATTCGTATTTTTCCTCATTTTCGCAGGTATTATCCTCGATAAAATGGGTGTACGTTTTACTGCAATTCTTTCCGGTGCTGTGATGCTTGTCGGAGCTACCATCAATTGGTATGCGGTGACAGACGCTTTTCAGGGAAGTGGGCTTCAAACTTGGTTTACCAACAACCTGAATTATATTCCCGGTTTCGATGAGTTGGGTATCTCTCCATTCTATAGAGGTATGCCGGCATCAGCTAAATTTGCGGCAATAGGTTTCATGATTTTCGGTTGTGGTGTCGAGATGGCGGGTATTACGGTGTCTCGCGGTATCGTTAAGTGGTTCAAAGGCCGTGAAATGGCGCTTGCTATGGGGTCTGAAATGGCGCTTGCCCGTTTGGGAGTTGCCACTTGCATGATTTTCTCTCCGGTATTTGCTAAATTAGGGGGTGTTATTGATGTTTCCCGTTCAGTGGCATTTGGTGTTGTGCTATTGCTTATCGCACTTATTATGTTTATTGTCTACTTCTTCATGGATAAGAAACTTGACGAGCAGACGGGTGAGGCTGAGGAGAAAGACGATCCGTTCAAGATCAGCGATCTCGGTACTATTTTGTCCAGTGGCGGATTCTGGTTGGTAGCGCTTCTTTGTGTACTTTATTATTCTGCTATATTCCCGTTCCAGAAATATGCCGTAAATATGCTGCAATGTAATTTGGTATTCAAGGAAGTACCCACCGACTCTTTCTGGGCTACTAATACGGTGACAATTCTTCAGTACTGCATTATGCTTGTCGTTGCGGGTGCTTCTTTTGCAAGTAATTTTATGAAGAAGGCAAGTATGAAGTATGGCTTGCTTACCCTTGCCGGAGTATTGCTCACTGTCTTCTGTTATATGGGTTATATGCGTCAGAGTGCCGAAACAGTATTTGCAGTCTTCCCTTTGCTCGCTGTAGGTATAACACCGATACTTGGAAACTATGTTGACCATAAAGGTAAGGCAGCTTCGATGCTGATGATAGGTTCCATGTTACTGGTTCTTTGCCATCTTACTTTCGCGTTTGTTCTTCCTGAGTTCAGGGATAATGCGGTAGGTGGCGTTGTGATAGCTTATCTTACTATATTGGTACTTGGTGCAAGTTTTTCACTGGTTCCTGCTTCTTTATGGCCCAGTGTTCCTAAATTGGTTGATGCCAAGATTATAGGCAGTGCTTACGCGCTTATTTTCTGGGTGCAGAATATTGGTCTTTGGCTCTTCCCGCTTCTTATCGGAAAGGTACTTGATAAAACCAATACGCAGCTTGTTGCTGATTTAAAGAACGGTGTGATTACTCCGGAAGAGGCTGCCGTTTCGTATGATTACACCGCACCGCTTGTAATGTTGGCTTGTCTTGGCGTTGCTGCTTTGGTACTGGGATTTATTCTTAAAGTTGTAGACAAGAAGAAAGGTCTTGGTTTGGAAGAACCTAATATCAAAGCTTGATAACGGTAATGTCAGATACAAAAGGAAAAGTAAACCTATTGGATACTGTTCCCGTTCAGTGCGGACATATTACGACCGGATGGGAAGGGGAGTACGCGGTACTTTCCTTTCCCCGGTTTAAGTATGACTGGATGAGACGTTTCTTGTTGCCGAAAAGTATGTCAGCCGATATCCGTGTGAAGCTGGAAGAACATGGTACTGCCGTATGGAGTTTGATAGACGGAAAACGGACAGTACAAGAGATAATCTCTCTGCTTACCGACCATTTCCAAAATGAAGATAACTATCCTTCTCGTGTCACTACTTACATTATGCAGTTGCAGAAAGATGGATTCATTCAGTTGAAAGTCGAGAGTTGAAAGTTACCGTCTGGTATTACAATGCAGACTGCTTTCAACTCTCGACTCTCAATTTCCTAATTGCTTTCTCTGTCTACCTTGATTAATCCACCGGTAGCTGTATCGAACAAAACTTTTATAGTAGAATTTTTATTGAATAGTACAGGTGCAAGATATTCTATAGTACCAAATTGTGTAACGGGCAGTTCACCATCGAATATCTTCTTGTTGTTGCCTGTTAATATAACATGGGCGCGTCCCGGAACGTTGTAAGCAACTCCGTCTACTTTTTTCTTACCGTCTTCTTCCGGAATGGCGGGAGTCTTTAAATCTGTTATGGAGATATAATACGGTTCGCCTGCCAAATCATCGTTTGCCACTATGCCCAATCGTTTGGAGAAGCGGAAAGCTACTTCATTGTTCATTTCTTTGGGAGTCAGGCGGATTGTAAACGTCTGAGGTTCTTCTTTCAAGGTTCCGGAGAACATCTCCGTCATAGCACGTTCCTGTAAGTTGAGGTTGTCGAGCATGATTTTGAGTTGGGCGCCATCCTGCGGCATATTGTCGGCTTCACCACGGAGAAGGGCATTTTTGCTTTCACGGATGTTATAGATTTCTTCCGTAAGGAATTTACGCGGATCTATGGTTTCTTGTGCGGCAGCGGTTATTTTGGTTGCCGGTATCGTATGGCTGTTAAGCGGTATGTTGATGGAACGGACAATGCCGTCTTCGGTAAGTTCCATTAGTGGGGCTACAGTCTTATCTTTCAACTTAACGAAGTATACATTATCTTTATCGGGTACTCCCGCCACGTGTGTTTGTACTTTGTCGATGGTCCAATAGATATTCGGATCGGCAGATACATTGTTCATGCGTAAGTAGCGGTCGGCATATTTACAGAACTCTCCGGGCATGTATGTATGTTTGGTAGCCTGTACTACAATTTCTATTTCGGTTTTAGGCAGGAGATAAGTTACTCCGTAGTCTTTACCGCGCATAATACCGGTGCTGACATCTGTTTGGGCATAGGCACTTGTAGCTATTAGAATGCCGGCCACCCATATCATTTTTTTCTTCATATTTTTCTATCGGTTTATAACTATGAATTTTAAATAACAAAGTTAACGAAGTTCTTTGTTCTTGGATATTCATTTACGAAAGATTAACTTTCAGTCAGACCATAAAATAGGAATACTGCATGTCCTTATTCTTTCAGTACAACTTCCGCTATTCCTACACGGTCATCATTCAGTAAGATGCGCAAGTCACTGGCCGTGGTTCCTTTGAACGGATAGGAGATAAGTTCGCCGTATTGGCTGACAGTACCCGAATAGACAGTAAGGAACTGACCGCCTCCGCCTGAAAGCTGTATCTCGAACTCTGCCGGAAGTCCGTTATCTCGCTTGAAAGCGATAGCAACTTCGTTTATTTTGCTTCCGTTCTTTAGGGCAAAGGTTATATAATCTCCTTTGTTACCCTGCCAGACCGTATTCTTTTGTTTGTCAAGCACGTTTAGGACGTTTTCCATATCGGTACTTGCTGTTACGGGACTGACGGGATTTTGACTTTCAAGTGCTTGCAGGCGAGCTTGGTAATCTTCTACAGTAAGTATACCATTCAGCCGGATGTCTTCGGAAGATGCACCCGCCATGATGGCGGCATTCAACAATTCAAGATGCTTGCGGTCAAGAGTGAAAACTATTTCTTTGCTCTCTTCCGGCTTCAGGTGGATACGTTCAAAACCGGCAAGATTCTTTTCGTAGGTGGTGACACTGCTTAGAATATCGCGCGTGTAGAGTTGTACCACTTCGTCACCGGCACGTTTGCCGGTATTCGTTACTTTCAGTCGTACAGTGGCTTTTTGGTTGGGTGTGATTACTTTGGGAGTGATTTCGAGGTCGGAATACTCAAAAGTAGTATAGCTCAAACCGTAGCCGAAAGGATACAGTGCACCATTAATGCGTGACATATTGCCGTCCGGTCCCGGATTTTTACCGCCATCTATCTGTGAAGCCGGTTTGTAGGGGAAGTTGAACGGGATTTGTCCTACTGTTTTAGGAAAAGTAACTGTCAGTTTGCCTCCGGGATTGTAATCGCCGAAGAGAATGTCGGCTACTGCCGTACCGCCTTTGGAACCCGGATACCAGGCCTCGAGAATGGCGGGGACAAACTTGTCAGCCCAGTTTACGGATAGCGGACGACCGTTAATCAATATCAGTATAACAGGCTTGCCCGTGGCTTGTACGGCTTGCAGCAATTTCAACTGGTGTCCCGGTAATTCCAGGCTTGTGCGCGATTTGTTCTCACCGCAGGTACGTTGGCCACCACCCAGTACTACTACTGCTACATCAGCCTGACGGGCATTGGCTACGGCACGGTCTATTTCGGTTTGTTCGTCAGGGGTAAGCGGGTATTCCATGATTTCGCTTTCAGGCCAATGGGCATCTACAAGGTTGCAGCCTTTGGTATAAAGCACTTCGGCCTTACCCTGTGCTTTCTCGCGGATTCCTTCGAGGACAGTAGTAACCTCTACGGCGAGTGGTCCGTAATGTGTCAGAGCATACCCTTCCTCATCGGCATTCGGGCCACAGACGGCAATCTTCTTTATCTTATCGATATTCAGCGGCAGTGTATTATCTGTATTTTTCAGCAATACGATGGATTCGCGGGATGCCTGTAGGGCAACGGCTTCATTGGCTTCCTTCTCCACTTCATCGTCAGCTCCGGCAAGGTCTGTTTGGTAGGGAGCATCGAACAGACCGATAAGGAACTTTACCCGAAGGATGTCACGCACACGGTCATTGATAACTTCTTCACTCAGTCCGCCTTCCTTTACGAGTTCGCGTAGCGGAAGTACGAATGAGTCGGGCGAGCGGAATGTACAACGTACGTTGAGGCCTGCTTCCACGCTTTGGCGTACGGCTTCTTTCATGTCTTTGGCGGTGTTATGCTTGGTATAGAGATATTCTACGGCATCGCTGTCCGATACCACATATCCCCGGAAACCCATTTCCTTGCGGAGTCGGGTAGTCAGCCAATAGTAGCTTCCCTGGATGGGAATGCCGTCGTAGTCGTTATAGGAACTCATCACGCCCAATAGCCCTGCTTCACGGATTACCCGTTTGAAAGGGTAGATGTGTATGTTTTCCACTTCGCGCGGCGGCATTTGCGGATCAACGCGCGCCATGCCTTCCCGTGCTCCCTTATTGTTGCTGTATGCAGCAAAGTGTTTGGCAGTGGCGGCTACTTGGTGATTATGTTGCAGTCCGCGTACCATTTCGATACCCAGCTCGGCAACAAGATAGGGGGATTCGCCGTAGACTTCCTCATAGCGTCCCCAACGCTGGTCGCGACCTACATCGAGGATGGGGGCGTAGACGTTGGTATAGCCCAACATGCGGGCCTCCCGTCCGGTGATAAGTCCTACTTGGCGGATAAGTTCGCGGTTCCACGTGTGTCCTAATCCCAGTTGGGTGGGGAAATTGGTGGCTTTATAACTTTCCACGCCACGGATGCCCTCATTAGTGAAATCTACGGGGATTCCGAGGCGAGTATCTTCAACAAAGAAGCGTTGTATTTCGTTCAGTGCCCAGGCATGACGCGAGGCAGGCCAGACGTTTTCATTGTCCGAGGGTGGCAGTCCCCATTGCTGGAAGCCGTTCAGATGTTCGTCAATGGCTCCGATACCGTCTTTCCAGAGCATCTGTTTCCATTCGGGGGTGGGAAGAGCATCTTTCAGTACTCGTTTGTAGCCGTAGAGGGTAACCATCTGGCAGGTTTTTTCTTCGAGTGTCATCTGCTGCAAGAGGTTTTCAATGCGGGCATCGAGTGTTGCGGCAGGGTCTTCATATATATCTTTGATACCGTTTTTGTTGAAGTCTATCCAGCCTTTATGGTACATTTCGCTTTTTGCCGGTTTATAGTATGCCGGTATTTTTGCAGTTTTTTGTGCAGACAGTAATGTGCCACTGCCTAATAACAAGGCAGCTACAATTAATTTTTTCATGGTATGGTATGTTTTTTATAGTTTTCTTTGGGTGTCAAAGATAGTGAATTTTAAGAACAGAAAAGGGTAAAATTGTTCGAAGTACGGTTATCTATTGTACATACTATATTGGAATGGGGTGATAGTGGCGGATAATGGCATTGCGCTTTTGGCTGATAAATTATATGGTTGATGCCTCTTGATTGATTAAGTCAGCAGAGCTTTGTCATAAGGTGATTTATGATTAAAAGGCCTATAATATTAATATTATAAGCCTTTTAATACAGTATCATAAATAAGCCTTTTAGCAGTTTTTCGGTCGTGAGGTTATTATGGCTTTGACAGATACTTTGTTTTATTTAGGGGTATCATTACAGGGCATCACAAATAATGTATATTTAATATAATTGCTTGTGGTTGTTGCTATTTGTTGTTGGATTGACCGATTAAGTAGCTAATAGTATTGGTTGCAAGTTTTGTAAGATTATTATGTATACTATTACTTTCCTCATTGGAGTTTTTCCACTCAAAAGACGGGTCTCCAATAACGATGGCTTTTCCACTATTCTCGCGTGACGGAAATTCTGCAACACGAATAGTTGTATCACTGTTACCACCGTCTGAACCTAATTGAATACCTCCCGTTGCGGTTTGCCATGCATTTATATCATCATATTTTTCTGTTTCATCATTAATATTCCATTGAAGAACCCGATTACTGTTTTTATAACCGGCATCTTCTGCATGTAATGGGAGCCAATGTTCATTGAACGTAATATTGTTAAATATTGGATGATAGATATTGTTACAATAAAGACTCTTATTAAAGTCTACATTTTCATTTCCGCCCCAGTTATTCTTAGGGTATGACCCATTTTGGGAAATTCCCCATTTACCGATAAAACGAGCGGCATCACGTGATGCTAATATATTTCCACCTGTTTGAAAATATGATTTAATAGCTTCGTTGGCATTATCTATTATTGCATCATTATTTGTATTTGCCTCAGTCCAATCAAAGTGTGCCCAAATCATTTTGTATCCATCAAGATTGATATTATTTTCAGTGATTTGGTTGATGCTGATGTATTCAGAGTTTTCAATGTTGTGTATCATCCATGTTGCAGCAGCTTTTGCCTCCTCTGTTAGTTCTTCCATATTATCTGCAATACCGATAAAGGCTTTCTTACCCGGTTTATTCTCATTCCACCCCTCTATTGTATTATTATCAAGAGTAATGGTAGCATGGATTTTACCGTTCCTTACTTCTGCATTAATGGTATATGAGTTATTCGGTTCGAACTTATTACCGAACAGAGTGAATGATGTCTTTAGATTATCATCCTCATTCCCAATTCGTAAGTCGAGAGATTCGGCATTTTGAGGGTAGATGATACGGACTATTTCCATTTCTGTACCACTCGCTGTGGAGCTTAAGTTTCCAAGTAACCAGTCATTTTCTACATTACCATTGGCGCTTGCGATACCGGATTTTATATTAAATGTACCTTTGTGTATCAAACCGCCTAATATAATACTTCTGTTTTCTATTGGTGTGGCATCGGTTACTTTAATCTTCAGTCGGATACGTGCCATTTTGTGTTGAAAAGTAAAGTTTATTTTCTGATTTGCATTCCCCTCAATATACTTTCCTTTAGAAGAAGCAAATAGAAAATCAATCTTCTTTTGTTCTTCTTCCGTAGTAGCTGTGTTGGCTTCGATAACGCCATCTTTGTTATCAGTATACGGATAATATGCTGTGAAAATCATGTCATTCTCTGATGTATAGGCTATTTCTTCCTGTTCTGTTTCAACCAATGAGAATGCAGTAGACGCTCCGGCTATATCCGCTTTGTACTGTATGTTTGTATACTTAGGAGTGGATACTGTTCCTGCTATTTCGGAAGCCGATATGCCTACAAGGTCACCTGCTTCCCACTCGCTGCTTGTCGTTACGCGAGTAGTGATACCTGCTGAGAAGTCCACCACTGCGGGGTGTGCCAGCTGTTTACCCTCATCTTCGCTGAGGATATTGTCTTCATCGTCATTGCTGCATGCCGTAAAGGTCAATGTTAGCGTTGTAAAGGCCAACATTAAAAGTGTAAAGGTCAACTTTAGAGAGCTAAAGGTCAACTTTGATAAAATAAGAGTAGATAGTTTTGTTTTCATGATATTTGTTCTTTTTAGTATTAGTATTCTTTTGTTCTCTGTTAATAGTAGCTCACTTTTATGTTGCTCACTTGTATACTGCCCTCATAAGAGTCTAATGACCAGCAATTCTTTTGTATCCCGTAAATTCGGTTGGTATATGCTACGTTATCATTGATGTATACAGTACATACGGAATTGTCCGTGCAGATAGTGACATGATAAATATTATCGGCGGGAACGGGAAATTTGTAGCTGTCTATTCCTGCGATGAATCCCATGCCTTCCTTCCCTTTCTGCTCGAAGTTGATTTTGCGGTTGCTGTTGTTGTCTTCCGGATTGATGATAAGGGAGTAGTATTTCTTGGAGTCTGTGCCACGTGCCAGGGAAATGCCGAATATATCTTCATTGCTTGAGGCTGTTACGGTAAATGTAAGCTTGTTGTGTACGTTCAGGCGGTTGAAAAGTACGTAAGCATCACCACTGAGCATGTAGTTGTCGTTACTTTCGGCTACACCGGTTTCACTTTGTGCCATTACTTTTAAGGTGGTATTGTTAGTGTATTTGTTCAAAACTCCCTCTACGGAACCTAATGAGAGCGTGCCGTCTTCGTGCTGGATAATCTTATGCATCACAAGATTACCCGCCCACTCAGGTTCGGCAGGAGCAGCACCGACAGCCGTATTGTCATTACCGGCACGGGTGGGACACCAACCCCAAATGTAACGGTCTGTTCCGTTGCTTGCCGTTTTTCCGGCATAGAAAGCACGTGAGTCGAGTACACCCTCTTTATTGTCGGGAAAAGTGGGGGCTGCGGTCATTTGTTTCAGTTCTTCCAGTGTGCTGCCTTTGAAGTAGCATACTTTACGTGATACCGCATTTTGGTCGGAATACACGAGGTACCACCAGTCGCCCATTTTGAATACATCTGCACATTCGTAGAACCGGTCAGCACCCCAGTGCATCGGCATAAATACGCCTGAATGTTTCCATGCTTTCAAATCGGTGGAAGTGTATTCGGCGAGTACTCCTATACCATCCTTTTTAGTGGATACGATCATGTGATATTTGCCACTCTCGCTTTCGAAGATGAAAGGGTCGCGGAAGTCTTTCCGGCTGTAACCGTCATTGCTGCCGAGCAAGAAGAAAGTACGATCTTTGTTCCACGTCTTGAAATCGGTAGAAGTGGCCCGCATCACAACTTCAGTGTCAGCTGTGTGTCCGGTATAATAGGTATAATATACTTTATTGGTTTCATCATAGAATATACAACCAGTACCTAAGGCCGCATCGGGTTCATCTTCCGTTCCAGTGGGGATAAGTTCACCCAATGAGGTGTAACTGCCGCCGTTTTTGGTGCTTACCGCCCAAAAAGGGTGGTAAGTGGTTTGATTGGGACGGTACTCCTGTAAGTACATTATCTTGAAGTCGCCGGCTTGCGGGTCATAGAAAGGCATGGGGTCACCTACGTAACCCAGTTGCGGTTTGTAGTAAGTGCCGAACATGTTTTCATCGGTCGGCTCGAAATAAGTGGCGGTGTTGTCCCAGTCCTTTTGGGTGAGCACGGGAGCGTTATCGTCGTTGCAACTGCCGAGGGTTGTACCCAGCAGCGCGGCGTATGCAAGTGTGTATATCATTGTTTTCATTGTATGTCAGTCTTTATTTACCGGTTAGATAATTGATTACATTTTTGGTGAGCTTGGCTACATTGCCGTGGTATGGGTCTTTGGATGTGTCGATGCCTTCCGAATACCAGTCGTAGCAACCGGAACCGATGCAGAAGACACCGCCCTTGCTACCGTTGGCCGGATATTCCCAAACCACGATAGCTCCGTCGCCACCGTAACCTAAGGCTTGGCCACCATGTTTCCGAGACCAGTCGGCCTCATCGTTGTAATCTCCCCAAGGATTCACTTCATCTTGCGAGCGTAAATGCCATTGAGCAGTAGTGTTGGTGATTCCGTAGCCCTTACTGCAGGTATATACGGAATTACCCTCGTGTATACCTTGATAAGCAGGGTGACTTTTATGTCCTTGTATAAAGAAACTCCAAGGCTCTGCGGTTATTTCAGGATCAGTTTCTGTACGCCCGAGCCAGCAATTGTTGGGATTCTTATTGTCTTTGGTTGCTCCTATATTGACAGCGTAGAAAGTAGCATAGCGTGTCAGCAGCAGGTTCATACCTTGGTCATAGCGTGCTTTAATCATGCTGGCAGCAGATAAGGCAGCTGGAGCAGCCGTTTCGAACTTGTTCATATCATCAATGGTAGTGTCTGCATGGAAATGCCACCACAGCATCTTACACTCACTTAGATCCGCATTACCAGTCGCTATGTCGCTGAAAGAAACATACTGTGCATCTTTCACATTGAACAGCATCCACGTTGCTGCTTCTTTCTCTTCGGGGTTCAGTCCCTCTATAGTGGAAGCGAGGCCGGCATAAATAGCTGCCGGTTTGCCTGTGGGTGTGAGTACTTTTACGGTATAGACAGCTGATGCCATATTGTTGGACACGATGAAGTCTACCGGGCGGCTGAAATCCATGGCGGTTCCGCCGGCAGGAGCTACGATGGCTCCTTCGGTGGCGGTATAGGTGGGAACGAGCTTCGTTATATCGGCGGAAGCCGGTACTTGAACCAGAATATTCTGGTTTTGCTGGTCGATGATACCGCTATACATATCGTTCAGTTGGAATGTCAGAATCCTCGCTTCATCGTATCTCGTTTTGATGACGTATTGTTGGAATACGTTGCCATTGGATACTTTTATAGTCTGTGTCATGTTCAGATTCAATACATCTCCTCGCTTGAGGGTAGCCTCGGCACCTACCGGTAGTTGTATGTCGGTTACTGTCATTGCTGCCATATCGTAGTCTTCCGGCAGGGTGATGGTGATAGTCTCTTTTTGTTGGTCAATGGTGCCGGAGTAGTTGTCCAGCGCAAAGGATTTGATGGCGGTGTCTTCGTTCAGTCTTAGCGCGCTACTGTTATCATCGCTGCATCCGACAGTCAATAATAGGGTGGCTGTGAGGAAAGACAGCTTAAATATATTCAGGATTGATTTCATTCTTTTATGTTTTTGAAGGTAAAACGATGTTTCTATCCCCGTAGAGGAATTACCAGTTACCGCAGTTCTGTACATATTTTCCATTGCTGGCACTGATTTGTGCAAACGGTACGGGCAGATATTCGTTTTTGTTTTTGGTAAACGAAGCGTTGGAGTAGATACTACAGTCGGCTGCTTCTTCTGCATAGTACTTGTTTAGAACTTCGGCTGCTTCACCCCAGCGCACAAGGTCGAAGAAACGGTCGCACTCCATGGCAAGTTCCACACGGCGTTCGAATTTCATCATTTTCAAGGCATCGGCTTGGCTGTATGTACCGTTGTAAGGCTCTACTTTAATCTTTACGCCATAGTCTTCGGCATAATTCTTTATCACACTGGTGCTTGCAGTAACGCTTTGACCGGCACGGTTACGTACTTCGTTGATTAGGCTTACGGCTTCTTCAATCCGACCATCGTTCAATTGAATTAGAGCCTCGGCGCGCATCAGCAATACATCGGCATAGCGCAGTACGATATGATTCATAGGCGTGCCCCAATAACTTCCTTTCACCAGATAACCGCCGTCGGGGTCTACATTTTGTTTCAGGGTAACATTATAGCCATACAGACCGCCGCTACGGCTCCAAGTGTTGTCTTTCTTCATCATATACTTGGTGTTGAATTCGTAAGGCAGTTCCGGTATACCTACCGTAAGGAACAAACGCGGGTCGGCGTTATCTTCGGTCTTGTCGTAGTTCTTGGTGTTGAAGCTGTCGAACAGCGGATGTCCGTCAGCATCGGTACGGAAAGCGTTTACTAAGTTCTGACTGGGTTTGTAGAAGTCAGTACCGCCATCTGTCACCCCCGGAATATTAGGTACTATCAGACCGTTTGACCAATTACAGTTACCATTCTTTGTTCCGTCGTTCATGGAGTATTGCATGGCCCATAGGGATTCCACACCATTCTCATATTCCGGTTCAGGGCGGAAATTATTGTGAAAATCCGGTTCCAGACCATATCCGCCTGCGTTCATGATGCTCTTGTCCGTATATTTCACCACTTGAAGAAGGTCTTCCGCATTAATGGAAGTTACTTCGTTGGTGGCATCATTATCTTGGCGGTATGCTTTGTACAGATACGTTTTTGCCAGATACGCTGCGGCAGCAGCCCGGGTGGGACGCCCTTTATCTTCTTGGGTAACAGGCAAGTGTCCGTAGGCAAACTCGAAATCCTCGGCTATTTCCGCCCAGCTCTCATCGTTGGTATAGATATCGTTAGACAGATTATTATAACCTTCCTGGTCCAGCGTCTCATCATTGGCAATGACTATCTTCTTGAAAAGCTGCTTTAGCAGGAAATGTCCGTGTCCGCGCAGAAAACGCATTTCTGCAATACGTTGCTGCTTTTCCGGGTAGGTGGCTTCATCCATCCGGTTCAGAGATTTTAAAGCCATGTTTACGCGTGAAATGCTGTTGTATAACCGTTGCCAGATGTCGCTGATATTCCATGCGGTAGTCATGATGCCTTGAGAGATTTCTAACGCATGGAACACATCGCCGTCTTCCGTACCGTTACCGCCCTTGTAAGCGTCGTCCGAGCGGACATCGTAGTTCCATAAAGAGAAAGAGGAGTTGATATCCTCGGCGCTGATCCATACGGCGTATGCCGAAATTACCAGGTTGTCTATATAAACAGGGTCTTGCAGTTGTTCTTCATCCACACTTCCCTGCGGTGTCTGGCTTTCCAGGAAGTCTGAGCATCCGGTGCATATCCATGCGAGTCCAAAGATAAGAGTATATACTAAATTTTTCATGGTTTTTCTATTTGTTGTTCGTTGTATTAAAAGCTGACGTTCACGCCAAAAGTGATGTTTAAAGGAATAGGATAGCCGTAGTTCACGTTTTCCGGGTCTACTCCGGTGAAATCTTTGCTCTTGATGGTGAGCAGATTTTGTGCACTGAGGTAGAAGCGCAGGCGCTCCATGCGGATTTTCTCTGTCCATGCTTTCGGTACGTTGTAGCCTACTTGCAGATTGCGTAGTTTCAGGAAGGAGCCGTTCTCCACATAATAGGTAGATACGCGTTTTTCGTTGTTACTGTCGTTACGTGCAAGTGCCGGAATGTCGGAACCTGGATTGGCGGGCGACCAGGCATCGAGTACGCGTTTGCCTTTGTTCAGGAAGCCGATGTTGAGTCCGCTCCACAAGTCGGTTTCTTTCTTTAAATCACTGATGATGTCTACTCCTTGTACGCCTTGCCAAAACATGGTAAGATCGAAGTTCTTATATTCCAAATAGATATTGATACCGTAGCTGAAGGCAGGTGTAGGGTCGAATATCCATTGCTGGTCTTTTTCGTTGATGATACCGTTGCTGTCCAGGTCACGCCAGCGGATGCGTCCCAAACCTGCACCTTCCTGAGTGGCGTGGTTGTCGATTTCTTCCTGTGACTTGAAAAGACCGTCGGCTACGTAGCCTACCTGTGCTCCGTTGGGGTGTCCTATCACACTTTCCACGCCGTTTCCGCCGAAAGTGCCGTTGGCTGCTACCGTAGCAGGCAAGGCAGTGATTTTGTTGCGGTAAGAGGAGAGGTTGGCATTGATGTCGTATTTCAGTCCGAATTTTGTACTGTTGCGGTAGCCTAAATTCAGTTCAAAACCCTTGTTTTCCATTTCACCGGCATTAATCCATTGCTTACTTCCTTCACCCATGGTGGCAATGCCTGCCATTTGTACCAAAATGTCGGTTGTCTTTTTATAGTACCAATCGAACGAACCGTAAAGTGTTTGGGCGAAAAGGGAAAAGTCGAAACCGAGGTCGGTTTGTGTGGTGGTTTCCCACTTGATACCGTTATTGCCGAGCTGGTCACGTTTGAAACCGGATTGGAGAATGCTTCCGCCATTGCTTCCCGTGATGTCGTAGGAAGTTCCGTAACTTCCGCCGCCGCTTTCCGTTCCGGCATAGTTGGGTACATAAATCGTATAACGGGCGTTGTTGCTGATTTCCTGATTACCGGTCTGTCCCCAGGATGCGCGTATTTTCAAATCGTCCAGCCATTTGATGTCTTTCATGAATTCTTCCTGACTAAGACGCCAGCCGGCAGAAACCGATGGGAAGGTAGCATAGCGGTTATCCTTGCCAAAGCGTGAAGAGCCGTCACGACGTACGGTAAGCGACAGCAGATATTTGTCGTTATATGTATAGTTCAACTTTCCGAAGAAAGAAACGAGTGAGTAGCCTTCGCCTGCACCATAGGACTGTGCCGTGCCTACACCTGCATCCGGCCACATATAGTCGGGTGTGAGGATGGAAAAGTTTTCTTTGTAACCAGAGAAATGTATATCATCTTCACGATTCAGTTCCATACCCAGCATTACGTCTCCGCGGTGTTTGCCAACTTCCATATTATAAGTGGCGATGGCATTCCACATCCATTTGGTCCAATGCTCTTGCTTTGCTTCTATGGCATTCTTGTCGTTAGCTACATTGCCTTCCGTGATGGGATAGGTAAAGATACGTTGTTGTTTTTGTGAGTAGTCTATGCCAAAAGTAGATCGGAGATTGAAGTTTTTGAACGGATTCAGGTTGACATATGCATCGCCGAACATACGCCAATATGTGTAGCGGTTGTCGGCATTGCGTTGCAGGCGCGCTACCGGATTTTCACGGTCGGGATAGCCGCTGACGGGACCGGCAAATTTACCTTCGGTTGTATATACCGGCAGTGAAGGATTGGCTTGTAGCACGTTTTGCAGGAATCCGCCGGGAGCTTGCACTTCGCTGGTACGGTTTACGGTGAAGTGCTCGCCTACGGTCAGCAGGTTGTCTATTAGTTTGTAGTCAGCATTCATACGGGCGGATATGCGGTCAAAATCAGTATCTTTTATGATGCCCAGATTCTTGTAATATCCTAAGGAGAAGAAAGACGAACCTTTTTCCGATCCGTTGCTCACAGATACGTTGTATTGTTGGATGATACCAGTGCGTGTGGTCTGGTCGAACCAGTCGGTGTCTGCGGCAGGTACTGTATTGGCGGCATCCAGATATTTGCGCATGCTGATGCCGTTGAGTTGTGGATAACCGTTTACACCGTAGTTCCAGTCATAGAGGTAGCCTAAGTTGTTGGTATTCGGGTCTTGTCCTTCGTTCACATAGGCTTGCCACATGGCACGGCCATATTCTTCGGTGTTCAGTACTTCCAGTTTGTTGGTGTACATGGAAGCGGAAACGGAAGCGTCAAAGTTAATCTTGAGTTGTCCTTCTTTGCCCTTCTTTGTGGTAATGATGATGACGCCGTTGGCGGCGCGGCTACCGTAAATAGAGGCGGAAGCGGCATCTTTCAGTACCTGTATGGATTCGATGTCACTGCCGTTCAGTTCGTGCATACCGCCTTTGGTGGGTACGCCGTCAATGAT
>OHKU01000832.1_pt1 | contig 15894 bp, 6 predicted proteins | sample 1568911 | NCBI WGS metagenome assembly OHKU01 (sample SAMEA3879574, study PRJEB24766) | human gut metagenome | biome: human-associated habitat; feature: feces | place: USA | collected 1985/1987
GGGCTATGACCCCATCCGCAACCGCATCGGCGAGGGCTATCTGATGGGAGGCGAGGAAGCATGAAGCACCTTTCTTTGCAGTGGCGCATCACGCTGATGAGCGTCCTGCTCATCGGAGTTACCTGTATTTCCATGAATCTGCTGCTCTGTTCCTCCGGTATGTACTATATGGACACGATTGCGAACACTATTCAGGGTGGCACTGTTCTTATCGATGTTGAAGGCGAAGTGAGCTTTGACCCGCAACTCGTAGCACCTGACGAGGATTTGACAATCATTGTCGATGGGGCGCAAGGGCGCTTCCGCACCACCAACTGGTACATCACGGCGGCGGTAACGCTGCTCAGCGGCATCCTCGCCTATTTCGTCAGCGGACGCGCTCTCAAGCCCCTGCGCAGCTTTACCTCGCAGGTGGAGCAGGTGCAGCTGAACAATCTTGCCGATATGAGGATCGATGAAGACGCCATTTCGGAGTTCCGGCAGCTGAGCCGCTCGTTCAACCAGATGCTGGAGCGGCTGAACAACGCCTTTGCCGCCCAGCGGCAGTTCACCGGCAACGCCGCCCACGAGCTGCGCACGCCGCTGGCGCTGATGCAGGCGCAGCTGGAGCTGTTTTCCGCAGAGCATCCCGATGTGCGGCCGGAGACTGCGGAGTTTCTCACCCTCCTGCGCGAGCAGACGGAGCGGCTGACACAGATGACCAAGACGCTGCTGGAGATGAGCAATTTGCAGCAGGTGGCGCGGAACGAGCAGCTCCAGCTCGCCCCCATGGTCGAGGAGATCTTCACGGATCTTGCGCCGCTGGCGGAGCAGCGAAGCATCTCGCTGGAAGCGGAGGGCGACGCCGCTCTCACCGGCAGCGACGCGCTGATCTATCGTCTGCTCTTTAACCTGACGGAGAACGCCGTCAAATACAACCGGCCGGGCGGCTCGGTACGGGTCGAGCTTGCGCAGGGGCAGGAAAAGTGCATCATTCGCGTTTCCGACACCGGCTGCGGCATTCCGGAGGAGTATCAGCGCAGTATCTTCCAGCCCTTCTTCCGGGTGGACAAATCCCGCAGCCGGGAATACGGCGGCGCGGGACTGGGACTTTCTCTGGTGTGGGAGATCGCCGATCTCCACGGCGGCTCCGTTTGGGTGGAGGAAAGCTCGGACAAGGGCACGACCATCGCGGTGGAGCTGCCGATACAGTGAAGCTGCATCTCACATAAAGCAATAAGCCGCGCAGTGGGAGCACCCTTCGGGCGCTCCCGCCTTATCTTAGCATTTTGAATGACTTTGTATTTTCCCAAAGGCCCCCGCTTCGGCGGGGGCCCTTGTCTTTTCACCTTTCGTTTCCCGCTGCGTAGGATAGACTGTACGGAGTCGCCCGGCTCCGCATACTACGGATACGGAAAAGGGAGTGTCTATGCAATCATCTGTCCTTCAGGGGATATTGCTCCCCTTCTGGGGCACGTCGCTGGGTGCGGCGTGCGTATTCTGCCTGCAAAGAGCGCCCTCCGCCGTTCTGCGCCGCGTGCTGGAGGGCTTCGCCGCCGGGGTGATGACCGCTGCCTCGGTGTGGAGCCTGCTGCTGCCCGCTATCGACTGGGCGGACATGGGCCGCTGGTCCTTCCTTCCGGCGGCGGGCGGTTTCTGGCTGGGGGTGCTGTTCCTGCGGCTGCTGGAGCGACTGCTGCCGGAGGCTGTTACCGACCGTTCCACCACCATGACCCTTCTGGCGGTGACGCTGCACAACATCCCGGAGGGGATGGCGGTGGGTGCGGCCTATGCCGGATGTGTGGCGGCAGGAGCCGCCGCGCCCGCCGCGGCGTTTACGCTGGCGCTGGCCATCGCCATCCAGAATGTGCCGGAGGGCGCCATTGTGGCCCTGCCCCTGCGTACCGCCGGCGCAGGAAAGGGAAGAGCCTTTTTGGGCGGCGTGCTCTCCGGCGTGGTGGAGCCCCTGGCCGCCGGCGTGACGGTGCTGGCGGCGGCGCTCATCGTTCCGGCACTGCCCTGGCTGCTGGGCTTTGCCGCCGGGGCCATGCTCTATGTGGTGGCCGCCGAGCTGCTGCCCACGCGCGGCGATTCCGGCCCGGGGGCGCTGGCCTTTGCCGCGGGCTTTACCGTAATGATGATCCTGGACGTGGCGCTGGGGTAGGGAGGAGGGTTGACAACGGCCAATTCCTGTAATATAATATCGCTGACAAGTAAATAAACAGTCTGTTGATCCAATGTCGCCGGCGGCCGTACAGCCCACCATGGGCCAGGCGTCGGCATAGAAGGAAAGGGGTAGCCAAACCCCGCACGACCGGTACTGTGAGCGCAAGGATGCACCGAAGCGGCGTAAGCCGCCGGGACGAAAGTCCGCCATTGTGGGTAAGCCCATGAGAAGGTAGGCTGCAAACGAGGCGGGAATACTGTTCCCCCGCGGCGCGAGCCAGGAGAATTGCATTGTGTAGGACAAAGTTGCAGCGGGCGCGCTCTCCGTGTGCGGGAACCTTGTACCACCATGTAGATGTACCACGCTGGCCTCCTGAATGGGAGGTCGGTGTTTTTTGCACCACCTTTTTCGCGGCCGGCCCTTTTGGGCGGGCGGCGGGGGCGGCGTCTTTCCGTGGTGCAGGGGTCGTATCTATTGCGTTCGCTGTCCGGCTTTGCGCCGGGCAGCGTTTCATTTTCGCGGGACAGAGTGCACTCTGTCCCATTTTTCATGCCCTGCATGAAAAATATTTCCCTTGCCAGGCTGACACGCTGCCATACACAGCGAAGCGGTGCGGAAAACTCGACTGTCAAGCTGAGGCGCCGTGCGCTTTCCATCTGACCGTGAAACTGTGCAGACGAGTCCCCTTTGTCAAGCTGAGGCGGCCATTGGCCGCGTGCTTTTCCATAAGTGGGGCGGGGATGTTGCCGCATCCCCGCCCACCCCCTCACGTCGACAAAAAATTTACATAAAGGAGAAAGAGACATGAAGAAGAGAGTCATAAGCTGGCTGCTGACCGTCGTGATGGTCGTCAGCCTGCTGCCCACCTCCGTGTTGGCCGACACGCTGGCCGCGGATCAGGAGCAGCAGACCCAGCAGGAACAGATAACTCCGGTGGACACGGAGAACACCGTCCCTGCCGAGGATGAGGAGACGCAGGAGCAGCAGGAGCCTGCTGAGGAAGTGCCTGTGTCCCAGATGGCCCGCAGCGGCGGCGCGGCGCTGGCGCTGGCGGAAGGAACTGTCAGCTCCGCGAAGGAGTTTGCGGCGATGGACGCCAGCGGCAGCTATACGCTGACGAAGGATATCATTGTCACCGAGCCCTATGCCAGCGACTTTTCCGGCACCTTTGACGGCAACGGCCACACCGTGACGCTGAATATTACCGCCAAAACGAACTATGTCGGTCTGTTCAAGACGCTGGCGGGCGGCGCCGTGGTGAAGAATGTGAAAGTGGATGGTACAGTGTCGGGCACGGAAGGCGTTGCCGGCATTGCAGCCCAAGCCAATGGCGCAACCATTAGTGGCTGTATCAACTGTGCAGAAATCTCCGCAACCGAACGACATGTAGGCGGTATCGTTGGAAAACTGCGGGGAGGTACAGTAGAGAATTGCTATAACACAGGTGCCATTTCCAGCAGCAGAACAAGACCCATAAATATGGGAGGGATAGCTGGTTATGTAGATGGCGGAGCGAGTGTTGAGAATTGCTACAATACTGGAAGTATCACTGGAAGTGGAGACAATACAGCCGCAGTTGTCGGATGGAATGCTGCTACAGTTAAGAACTGCTACTACTTGGAGAGCACATATAAAGTGGGGTCTTGTGGAAATGGCGACTACACCGACCCCACTGTGTCCAAGACCGATGCAGAGATGCGCAGCGGTGATATTATTACCCTGTTAGGCAGCGCCTTCATGGCCAAGGCCGGGGACTATCCTGCCCTCAGCTGGGAGACCCCCACCGCGGCGGTACTCTTTGCCATTGCTCCCGCGAATGCCACGCTCGAAATCAATGGCGGCACTTATACCGGCTCCACCACCGTGGCGCTGCCCGCCGCCGATACACCGTATTCCTATACCGTGTCCTGTGACGGTTACACCACAAAAACCGGCACCGTGACCGTGACGAACAAGGACAACCCCGTGGCTGATCCTGCCAATGTTACTGTTACGCTGGCGGAGGACACCTCTGCTTGGGTGAACGTGACCTTCAATGTCACGCCCACGGGTGCGGCCCTGACCGTCAAGCGGGGCGACACGGAGATCGAGCCGCAGAGTGACGGCAGCTATAAGCTGCTGAAGGATCACACCTATACTTACACCGCCGAGACCGCCGAGGAGGGATATGAGCCCGCTGCCGGCGAAGTGACTCCCGACGAGAGCAGCACCCAAACCGTGGCGCTGAAAAAGGTGCAGAGCATTGCGGTGACCAAGGCTCCCACAAAGACGGAGTACTACAAGGGCGATGCCGAACTCGACCTGACCGGCATGGTTCTCACGGTGAAGTATGAGGGCACCGATGAAACCCGCACCATTGAAGGCGACTATGCCGCCGCCGGTGTGACCTATGAGGGCTTTAGCACCGAAAAACCTATCGAGAGCCAAACCGTCACCGTAAAGTACAGGGGCAAAACCGCCACCTTTACCATCAAGGTGAAGGACGCAATGCTCTTTGCTGACTTTTTCACGGGACTCAATGGCATTGCCACAGCGCAAAACAGCACCTCCTACAAATTTGAGCCGGTGCTGCTGGATGGCGGTTATGTCCTGAAATCCACCAATGAAAAGAAGGACAACACCACCTCCAGTCTGACCCTGACCTTTGCCAAGGCTGCCCAGTTGACCTTTGACTGCAAAACCGACTCCGAAAAAAATTATGATGGCCTGCGCGTAGATATTAACAATCAACAGGGAAACCAATTTGGTTCAACCGGCGGCGGATACAGTGGTGAAAAGCAAGATTGGAAAGAGTTTTCCATCGCTGTAAATGCCGGGGATAAGGTCACCGTAAACTACCGAAAAGATAGCAGCGGGGACAAGGGGCAAGATTGCATTTGGCTGCGCAATTTCCGCGCCGAGGTGCTGCCCACCGTGCGCTTTGATGTCAAGGATGCGGCAGGAACGGCAATTGATGCCACTGTGACGCTGAAAAAGGGCTACACCGGCCTGACAGCGGGTACAGACGGAAGTTATGCCCTGACAGTTGGCGAAAAATACACCTATACGGTGGAAAAGAAAGGCTACGAAAAGGTAACGCAGGAGTTTACCGCCCAAGAGGGGAACAACACCATTACCGTTACCCTTGTCAAGCTGCCGGTCATTACCCTGAAGTTTACCCCCGATGATGCGGCGGTAACACTGAAACAGGGAAACACCACCGTTTACAAGGAGTCTGCGGACAGCGAAAAAGGCAAGAATGTCTATATCGCTGCCAAGAATACCGACTACACCTACACCGTCAGCAAGTTTGGCTATGAGACGGCCACCGGCACGATCAGTGTTGCGACCACCGATGTGAACAAGACCGTCAAGCTGACCGAGTTGGCAAAGCAGACGGTGACCTTCAACATCACCAAGCCGGAGGGCGTGAACGCCGAACCGACCATCACCGTCAAGTCCGGCAGTATCACCGCCTACACGGGCAGCGGCGCGAACTGCACTCTCCCCGCCGGGGACTATACCTACACGGCCAAGTTGGATGGCTGCGATACCTTGTCTGGGAGTTTTGTGGTCAAGGCTGCCAAGACCATAGGCCTGGAGTTCGTCAAGTCGCTGACCTTTAACGATTTCTTTGCCGGCCTGGACGGTATCACCGCCGAGAACGGCACACGATATGGCTTTGAACCGGTACGGGCTGCTGGTGGGAACTATTTGGAGAGCAATAGAAGGAGTTACGGTGCGACTTCCTTGACCCTGACGGCGACAGAGTCCCGCTTGGTGTCCTTCCGGTATCTTGCAAAGGGAAATAAAGCCGAATATTCATGGGAAGACGATTCTGCCTTTACCGTGAAAAAGGGTACTACTCTGCTGACAGCCTACGAGGAGAACGGTTGGAAAACCTTTAGCACGGTGTTGAATAAGGATGAAAAACTCACCTTGTCTTTCAGCGAAAGTGGCAGCAGTTACTATGTCCGGCTCAAGGATTTTGCCGCCGCCGCAGCCCACACCCTCACCCTTAAAACTCCCGACGGTGCAACGGTGGTGCTGAAGGACCGTAGCGGCGCGGAGATCACCGGCAAAAACGGCGCATACACCGTTGCCGCCGGTACCTATGCCTATACCGTCAGCAAGTTCGGCTACGAGACCAAGACGGGGAACATCACCGTTAGCGCCGATGTGAACGAGACCGTCACGCTGAGCGAACTTGCCTCCTGCACCCTGACCTTTGCCGTAACTCCGGCGGAAAACGCTAAGGTGACCGTGACCCACCCCGTGGGCGGCACCATCAAGCCCGAGGCCAACGGCGGCTACAAACTCTACCTCGGCGAGACCTATGCTTACACCGTCACCAAGGCGGACTATGTCCCCGTTCACGGCAGCATCACCGCCGCCGAGGACAAGACGCTCTCCTTCACCTTAACTTACGCGGGTGAGGGCTGGGACGGCACCGCCAAGACCGCACCCACCCAAGACAAAAACGGCGTCTATCAGATCGGCACCGCCGCGAAGCTGGCCTGGTTCGCCGATGCGGTCAACAAGGGCGACACGACCATCAGCGGCAAGCTCACCGCCAACATCAACCTCAACGACAAGGCATGGACGGCTATCGGTACCGACAGTAATAAGTTTGCCGGCACCTTGGACGGCGATAATTACACCGTTAGTGGTTTGGCAGGAACTGGCGGATTAGTCTATTATTTGAGCGCCAATGGAACTGTCAAGAGTTTGTGTGTGGATTGCGCCATTGACGGTACAAGTAATGTCGGAGGTATTGCGGATAAGAGTGAAGGCCGGATTGAAAACTGCCTCGTCAGTGGTTACATCAAAGGCGGCGATGACGTGATCTTTGGTGTTGGCGGTATTGTTGGTCATGGTGTGGCAGGCAATGTCATTAGTGGCTGCGTGAGCACAGCGGATATTCTGTTCAAGTACTCCCGGTATGCGGTGCAAAATGGCGCGGGAGGTATCGTGGGTTATACTTACGGTACCGTAGAGAACTGCTATTTTGCGGGGAACGTCCACACTAACGCAAAGAGTGTTAGCGCTGGCGGATTTGGCGGACTTGTCGGCTGTGCGCGCAGTAATGCTGTTATGAAAGACTGCTACACTGTAGGTGCTGTCACCGGTCCGGAAAGCAGCTTCGGTGCGGTGGTAGGCAAGGTGAACTCCGGCGCCACCATCACCAACTGCGCTTATCTGGACACCGTCGCACCACAGGCCGCGGCGGATGGCACCACCAGCGGTATGACTGCCCGCACCGCGGACTATATGCGCACCCCGGAATTTGCGGCGGAGATGGGGATGCACCTTGACAGCGGCAACAGCAACGGCGGCTTCCCGGTGCTGCCCTGGCAGGGCGGCACCCCCGTGGACAATGCCGACCTCAAGGCCGCTGCCGCCGCCGCCAACGCCTTGGAACTTCGCGGCATGAGCGCCGCCGACGCCGCCAAGAAAGCCAAGGCCGACTGGTACGCCGAGACTGTGCTGAGATTCTATGACCTTACGGACTATAACGATAAGGCCGACCTCTGTGAGAAATACGGCATCGAAGAGCCCGGCGAAGCGGTCACGGACCTGCACGACTACTTCCTGAACGCCCTGCAAAAGCACTTCTATAAGGAACTGGGGCTCGATGCCGAGAATGCAGACCTTCTGAAGGCCGATGCCACCGGCGTCTATCAGCTCCGCGGCCTTACCCCGGTGAGCAGCGACCCGGAGGAGGAAGAGGAGATCGCGCAGACCTATACCGGCTTCCTGACCCTGCCCGCGAGCGTCACCGTTCCCGTGGAGGGCAGTGGAGAGAAGACCGTTTCCCTCGCATGGACGGCGGATAACGCTCTGGTGAACACCGCCACCGGCGCGCTCACCGCGCCTGCGGCGGATAAGGTCACGGTGACCCTCACCGCCACGCTCCAAAGCGGCGCTTCCACGAAGACCAAGACCTTCACGCTGTGCCTCTGGTCCGAGAATGCGGAAAAGGTGCAGACTCTGGAGGATATTGCCGCCGAGTTCACGCGCAAGAATACCGCCGTGCAGCCTCTGGAAGGCGTGGGGCTCTATTATGAAACCAACATCACCCAAGCCTTCCGCCGCCTGCTGGCAGAGCAGGGCTATGCGGATGTGGCGGACAACTCCGAGATCACCTATGTTAACGGCAGCGCCAAGGCCAACGGCTTTGACGGTACCAAGGTACAGTACATTGCCGACAACGGCAAAATCACCTACTTCACCGGCGACGGCACCGCCCGCCAGACCGTGCAGTACACGGGCCTTAAGTTCAACATCACCTATGCCGGGGTCACCAAGGAGATCACCCTCCGTGCCACCGTGGGGTGCAGCGCCGACGCGGTGCAGAAACTGCTGGAGAGCGCCGCCGGGTCCCTGAACTGGGAACTCATCCGCGGCGAGAACACCAACGGGGCCACCCAAAGCGAGGTGGCGGGCTGGACGCTCTACACCGTGAACGACCGCATCACCTCCAACCTCACGCTTCCCTCCGGCATTGCGGGGCGCTATGATGTGAAGGTGCAGTGGGGCACCCGGAACACCGAGTGGCTCTACATCACCAACGGCACCAACGGCACCGGCGTGGGAACCGTCAACCGCCCCCTGCAGCCCGCCGACGGCACGCCGCTGCCCGAGAAGGCCGGCAAGTTCCGGCTGATCGCCCGCGTGACCTATGACGCCTTCGATGACTACACGCTGGCGCACATCACCGGCGACAACGGCGTGGAGGTCTATGCCGATGTGTTCTTTGACGCCACCGTTGCGCCCTTCGACAGCAGCGTGACCAGCGAGATGCAAAACGCTCTGGCGGAGAAGTATCAGGGGCTCCTGCGCGACTTTGTGGACAAGACAAAGCCCGTGGACTTGACCGCCGTCAGCGACGATATGCAGATGCCCAGACCCGCTCTTCTGGAGGAAAAGGGCATCATGAGCGACAGTTATAACCAGAAGGTCACGATGGTGAGCCTTACCCCCGATGTGCTGGACTTCTATGGCTACCATGCCCGCGTTTACCGCCCACTGCCCGGTGAGAAGCCGGTGGAGGCGAAGTATGTGGTGACCATCACCACCCGCAGCTCCGGCCTTCTGCTGGCGCGGCAGGAGTTCAGCTTCACCATTCAGCCTTTTACCCCGCAGGAGTTGGATGGCGCTGCCGCCTTTATGACCGAGGCGCTGACCGAGGCTGTTTACTGGAACGGCATCAGCAACGGCAACACCGACAAGGACAACATCACCGGCGACCTCAAGCCCTTCGTGGAGATCCACAAGGAGCAGGACGGCACCCTCACCTATGTCTACGGTGCGGTGAACATGGACTTCAGCGGCATCAAGGCGGACGACATCCCCGGCTGGTACGCCTCGGAGAAGTACCGTACCTTCTATTCCTCCCGCCCCACCGTCATCGAGCATGAACTGCTGCGGGTGCACCCGGCGGAGTATAACGCCAAGGTCACCGTAAACAGCGTGCTCTCTTACAGCAAGTACGCCCAGTATTGGGAAAAGTTCGGCATCAACGGCACCGAGGAGAGCAAGGAACGCTACAAGGACTTTGCCCAATTCTACAAGCAGCCCATCCACATCGACCTGACGGTGATCGGCGAGAAGAACGCCGCTGACCCCAACGAAAATCAGACCCTCACCGTGAAGGTCAAGGTGGACGGCTACGACAAGAACGGCCATACTTTCACGGGAATCTCCGGCTTTACCTTCACCGGCAAGGCCAACGAGGATCCCACCGCTTGGGACGCTGTGAAGGCGTGCCTTGACAGTGCCAAGTACACCTATACCGGCAGCGGCGCCTACATCAAGAGCATCACCGATGCGGCGGGCCACACCCTCAAGGAGAAGGGCGACGGCAAGTCCTCCGGCTGGATGTTCGGCATCGCCGTCAAGGGCGGCAACGAGACTCTGCCCAAGACCACGCTGGACAACACCTATCTCAAGGACGGCGACACCCTGCGCCTGTTCTTTACCGACACCTATATCCCGCTGGATCCGACGGATCCCGCCGTGCCCGGTGCGGAAGTGCCCGGCTTCGATGAGGCGTATGCCGGCGCCAAGGCGTATATCCAAAGCGCGGTGAGCGCCCCGGTCGTCAGCTATCTCTTCGGCGAGTGGGCGGTACTGGGACAGGCTCGCGCCAAGGTGCCCCTGTCCGAGGCATATATCGCGGCCTATTATGAGAAGGTCGTGGCCTATGTAAAGGCGAACATCGGCTCTGACGGCATCCTCCGGAAGCCCGATGATAAAAACACCCCCGTCATCACCGACAACGAGCGTATCATTCTGGCCCTTACCGCCATCGGCAAGGACCCCGCCAACGTGGGCGGCAAAAACCTGCTGACGGCGCTGCAGGACAAGGATATCATGAAGGTCACCGATACCAGTAAAACGGATATCAACGGCCTCGTCATGGGTCTGCTGGCGCTCAACAGCCGCAATTACACCTCCGACACCTCCTGGCTGGTGCAGGCTGTTCTTGAACAGCAGAACAAAGACGGCAGCTGGAGCGCCAGCGCCGACACAAAACCCGTCGGCGACGTGGACATGACCGCCATGGCGCTGCAGGCGCTGGCGCCCTACTATAAGGACGGCGGCAATGAAACCGTGAACACCGCCGTGAAGAAAGCCCTCAACTGGCTCTCCGGCAAGTATCGAAGCGGCTACGACTCCTCCGAGAGCTGCGCGCAGGTGGTCATCGCCCTTTCCGCCCTGAATTTGGATGCCAACACGGACGCGCGCTTTACCAAGACCGTGGAGGGGAAGACCCTGAGCGTGCTGGGGAACCTCCTGCAGTACCGCGTGGCGGAGAACGGCGGCTTTAAGCATCAGTTCGCAGACAAGGCCGTCAACGAGATGGCCACGGAGCAGGCGCTTTGCGCCATGGCCGCCTATGCGCGCTTTACCGAGAAGGCCAACGCCCTCTACGATATGACCGACGCCGCCTGCGCCCATCGCTTCGGCGAGTGGAAAGTGACCGTGGCCGCCACCTGCACCAAGGACGGCGTCAGCCGCCGGATCTGCTCCATTTGCGGCGTCGTGGAGGAAAAGCCTGTTCCCGCGACGGGCCACAAGTTCAGCGCGTGGACGGTGACCAAGGCGGCCACCTGCACCGAAAGCGGTATCAGCACCTGTAAGTGCAGCGTTTGCGGCACGGAGGAGACGATGATCGTCCCGTCTCTGGGGCACAGTATGACTGCCACGGCGGGCAAGGCTGCTACCTGCACCGAGGCAGGCAACAGTGCCTATTGGACCTGCTCTCGCTGCCACAAGTTCTTCAGCGATGCGGCGGGCAAGACCGAGATCGCCAAGGACAGCTGGGTCATCGCGGCCCTGGGCCACGATGAGGCCACCCGTGCGGCGGTGGCGGCCACCTGCTACGCCTCCGGCCATGAGGCGGATACCTACTGCAAGCGCTGCGGCATTGTCATCACAGCTGGCGCGACCATTCCCGCCACCGGCAAGCACACCTACGTCAACGGCGTCTGCACCGTCTGCGGCGTCAAGAACCCGATGGCCAACGTCAAAGGCGATGACATCAAGGTGGACAGCAAAGACAACAAGACCGCCGCGGGCGACGGCTTGGTCATCAAGGCCGATGATACCATCACCGGGGAGGTGCTGGCGGACATCAAGGCAGCAGTGAGCGACGGTGCAATCACCGTGACCGTGACGGATACGCTCCAGCTCACCAACGAGCAGAAGGCCGCCGACGGCGGCAAGAGCGCCCTGACCGAGGCGGCCAAGACGGCCGGTGACGAGGTTAAGAAGGAGCTGAACAAGCTGGCCGAGAAGCTGGACGCCCTGCGCGGCGACAAATCCCGCAAGAACGCGCAGTTGGAGAAGGTCGTAGACGTGACTGTGGCGCTGGTCAAGACGGAAGGGAACGAGATCAAGACCGTGGCGCAGCTTATCGAGCTGCCCCACAGCGTCACCGTGACCATCCCCATCACCGACGAGCTGTACGCGGCCCTTCAGGGCAAGCACGTCTGCGTGGTGCGCAGCCACACGGATAGCAGCGGCAATGTGACCACTGCCGAGCTGTCCGCTACGCTGGGCGGCACCAAGGGCAATTATGTCCTGACCTTCCAGACGGACAAGGCCTCCGCGTTCGCTATCGTCTCCTATGAGACGGTGTCCTCCGGGTACTACTACGGCGGAAGCGGTACGGCCGACAGCGGCAAGACCGACTCCTCCAATACGGCGGACGACAGTCAGATGGTGCTGTGGCTGGGCAGCGCGGTCCTGGCGGCAGCAGCCGTTGTGGTGCTGACCCGGAAGAAGCGCGTTTCCAAGTAACAACAGAACAGCCGACGCAGAGGCGCGAAAGCGCCTCTGCGTATGGCGCTTTTATGAGAAATGAGAGATATGAAGAAAAACCACCGATTTTGGCTGTTGGCGCTGGCGCTGTCCCTGCTGCTGACCTGCGCCGCCTGCGGAAAAAAGACCGTATCGTACGCCCCCGGCAACATTCCCACGGCAACGCAGGAGCAGACCGCGGACACCAGGAAGGACGACACAGCTGAAACGGGCACCACCAAGGCTGACGGCAAGCAGGACGCGGCAAAGACTGAGGATAAGACCGCGGACGACAAGAAGCCTGACAAGCAGAAGTCGGCTGATGATGCCAAAAAGGCCGAGGAGGACGCCAAAAAGCAGGAGGAAGCCAAGCGCCTGGAGGAGCAGAAGCGGCTGGAAGAAGAGAAGAAACAGCAGGAACAGAAGCAGCCTTCTGCGCCGGACCCGGACCCTGCGCCTGCACCTGACCCTGCGCCGGCGGCGTCCGTATCGCTGTACATTTCCTGTGCCACGGTGCTCAATAATATGGACAAGTGCTCCGACGGCGTGAAGGATATTATTCCCGCCGACGGCGTGATCCTGTCCACCACGGTGACCATCACCGAGGGGGAGTCTGTCATGTCCGTACTGAAGCGGGCCTGCGGTGACGCGGGTATCCCGGTGAGCTCCAGCAGCAACTATGTCAGGGGCATCAACGGCCTGTTCGAAAAAAATGTGGGCAGGAGCTCCGGCTGGATGTACTGCGTGGGGGGAACCTTCCCCAGCTATGGCGCGGACAGCTATACGCTCTCCGGCGGCGAGAACATCCAGTGGCTCTACACCTGTAATATGGGTGCAGACGTGGGCAATACCTACATGGGCTGACAAAAGGGCGGCTTTTGCCGCCCTTTTTCCGCACGCAGGATTGACGTATCCCCTGGCGGCAGGGTATAATCAAAAGGTTAAGACATCATGTATGCAGGAGGTGATCCCATGGACGATACGCTGCGCACTTGCCATCCGGCGGTGAGCTTTGCCTATTTCGCCCTGGTCATCATCTGCACCATGTTTTTTATGCACCCGGTGTGCCTGGTCCTGTCGACGCTGGGCGGCGGGTGGTATGTTGCCCGTCTGCTGGGCGGCAAGGGCCTGCGCCGCCACCTGCTGTGGCTGCTGCCCATGGCCCTCCTGGCGGCGGCCCTGAACCCGGCCTTTGTCCACCAGGGCGTCACCATTCTGGCCTACCTGCCCTCCGGCAATCCTTTGACGCTGGAGAGCCTGCTCTACGGTCTGGCCGCCGGCGCCATGCTCAGCGCCGTGGCGCTGTGGTTCGTCTGCGTCACCGATGTCATCACCTCGGACAAGGTGGTGTACCTCTTTGGCCGCGTCATCCCAGCGCTGTCCCTGCTGCTGAGCATGATCCTCCGCTTTGTGCCCCGCTTTGTCCGGCGGCTCCGTGCCGTGGCGCAGGCCCAGCGGCATCTGGGCCGTGATACCCAGACCGGCGCCCCGGCCCGGCGCGTCAGAAGCGCCCTTCGTGTGTTCTCCATCGTTGTCACCTGGAGCCTGGAAAGCGGGCTCATTACCGCCGACAGTATGCGCTGCCGGGGCTATGGCCTGCCGGGGAGGACATCCTTCTCCCTCTACCGCTTTGACCGGCGTGACGGTGCCGTCGCCCTCTGGCTGGCCTTCTGCGGCCTGTATCTGCTGGGCGGCGGTCTGGCCGGCGGCTTGCGCTTTCAGTATTACCCCATGCTGCTCAGCGGCCCCGTCACACCGCTGACGGTCAGCTTTTTCGCCGTTTACGGCCTGCTCTGCTTTACGCCGGTGCTGCTGGACGCCCTGTCCCGGCGCCGCTATCTCGTCCGGAAAGGAGGGACTCCCCGTGCCTGAACTGCTGCGTTTGGAGCATTTTGGCTTCACCTATCCCCAGCAGCCCTGCCCCGCGCTGGCGGATGTGTCCCTCACGGTCCGTCAGGGCGAGTTCTGGGTCCTCTGCGGCGCCTCCGGCTGCGGCAAGACCACGCTTCTCCGCCAGCTGAAGCCCGCCCTGCGCCCCCACGGTGCGGCCGAGGGCCGTATCCTCTTCGACGGTCAGCCGCTGGATGACCTGCCGCCCCATCGGCAGGCCGCCGATATCGGCTTCGTCCTCCAGTCTCCGGAGGAGCAGACCGTCACCGACAAGGTCTGGCATGAGCTGGCCTTCGGACTGGAGAGCCTGGGTTGCGACACGCCCTCCATCCGTCGCCGCGTGGCGGAGATGGCCTCCTTCTTCGGCATCCAGGACTGGTTCCATAAGAAAGTGGATGAGCTCTCCGGCGGCCAGAAGCAGCTGCTGGCCCTGGCCTCGGTCATGGTGCTCCAACCCCGTCTGCTGATACTGGACGAGCCCACCAGCCAGCTGGACCCTATTGCCGCTGCCGACTTTTTGCAGACTGTGGGCCGCCTGAACCGCGAGCTGGGCATCACCGTTCTGATGACGGAGCACCGTCTCGAGGAGGCGTTGCCCCTGGCCACCCACGCCGCCGTGCTGGACGGCGGCCATCTCCTCTGTGCCGGCGCGCCGGAGGCGGTGTGCCGTTCCCTGCGGGGCCGCGGCCACGATATGTTCCTGGCCATGCCCGCCGCCGTCCGTATCTGGGCCGGGGTGGACAGCGACGCGCCCTGCCCCATCACCGTCCGCGAGGGCCGCGATTTCCTGTCCGGCTGGTGCGATGAACACCCCCTGTGCCCGCTGCCGCCGGAGCCGGTGTATCCCGCCGGGGATACCGCCCTTGTCGGCGCGGGTCTCTGGTTCCGCTATGAGCCGGACCAGCCGGACGTGGTCCGCGGTCTGGACCTTCAGGCCCGCCGGGGTGAGCTGCTGGCGCTTCTGGGCGGCAACGGCGCGGGCAAGTCCACCACCCTGGGCCTGCTGTCCGGCGCGCTGACGCCCCAGCGGGGCACCGTGACCCATACGGGCCGCATCGGCGTTCTGCCCCAGGACCCGCAGGCTCTGTTCGTGAAAAACACGGTCCGTCAGGACCTGTACGAGTCCTTTGACGGCACGGACCTCCCCAAAGACCAACGTGACCGCCGGGTAGAGCAGGTGACGGCCCTTTGCCGCCTGACCGAGCTGCTGGACCGTCATCCCTATGACCTCTCCGGCGGCGAGCAGCAGCGGGCCGCCCTGGGTAAGGTGCTGCTGCACCAGCCGGATATCCTGCTGCTGGACGAGCCTACCAAGGGCCTGGACGCCGCCTTCAAGCAGTCCTTTGCCGCTATTCTTTCCGCGCTGACCGCCGCCGGCACGACAGTGGTGATGGTCAGCCACGACGTGGCCTTCTGTGCCCGGTATGCCCACCGCTGCGCCCTGTTTTTCGACGGCAGCATCGTCGCGGAGGGCACACCCCGTGACTTCTTCTCCGGCAACAGCTTCTATACCACTTCCGCTAACCGTATGGTCCGGGATTTCTGCCCCTGTGCCGTCACGCCGGAGGACG
>OHKU01000839.1_pt1 | contig 15774 bp, 13 predicted proteins | sample 1568911 | NCBI WGS metagenome assembly OHKU01 (sample SAMEA3879574, study PRJEB24766) | human gut metagenome | biome: human-associated habitat; feature: feces | place: USA | collected 1985/1987
TCTATGGCAAGCTTCCCCTTCCTCGTGGCATGGGGTTCTCCACCTATGCGGAATTTACCGTAGCCTCTGGCATTTACCACATCCCCCGCCTCCAGGGGCTTGGAATTATTTTCACACAGCCTGCCGTTCACATATACCTTTCCCACCCGGAACAGCTCCAGGCAGTCACTTCTGGATTTATTATATACCTTGGAAATGACAGCATCAACACGTGGACTTGCCACCTGAATGACCTGACGCACCGGTTCTTCCTGCGGTACTTCTGCCGCCACATCCACCACCTCACACTTCACGTGGGTGTGGCGGATCTGCTCCAGATTGTCACAGATAAATTCTGCAATGGTATCCAGACAGAACAAAAATGCTTCGCCCTCTCCCGGCAGGATATCACCGATGGTGCTGCGTTCAATACCCAGGTTCATCAGTGCCCCCAGATAATCCCTGTGGGACAGCTTGTCTGCAAATTTCGCGGATAGAGGTCTGATCCGGATACAGCAGATAGGAAAGGGCTGTTCATAGCCCAGCTCCGCCTCACTGCCGAAGCGAAGGAGCTTCCGCTCTGCCTCTTCCCTGCCGCCGTATAAGGTGATCCCTGCGAACTTCACTTCCCGTTCCACCTGCCACAGGGCATCCTGCTCCGCCAGTCCTAAGAATCCGGTAAATGTGTACTGGTTCTGGTTGTAGGATTTGTCTGCCAGTTCACGGATCCGGTTTTTCAGCTGTTGTATTTCTTTTTCATTTTCCACGGACATTCCCGTACATCCTTCCTGCTGTTCTCACTTTGCTTTTGCAAATATTACACTGTACACATTATCCCAGTGCCACATCCAACATCATCATCAACGCAAAACCAATCGCAAAGGCAATGGTTCCCAGGTTGGAATGCTCTCCCTCACTGGCTTCCGGAATCAGTTCCTCCACGACCACATAGATCATGGCTCCGGCTGCAAAAGCCAGCATATAGGGTAAAATAGGTGTCACAATGCTTGCCAGTGCAATGGCCAGGATTGCTCCCACCGGTTCCACTGCTCCCGACAATACGCCTAAGGCAAAGGACTTTCCTCTCTTATTTCCTTCACTCCGAAGAGGCAGGGAAATAATGGCTCCCTCCGGGAAATTCTGAATGGCGATACCGATGGCCAGCGTCAGGGCTCCCGCCATCGTAACAGTTCCGTCCCCGTTTAACACTCCGGCGAAAATAGCACCACACGCCGCACCTTCGGGAAAATTGTGAATGGTCACCGCCAGCATCAGCATGGCTGTGCGGTTCAGACTGCTCTTATGGCCTTCCGGTGCATCGCTTCCCACATGCAGATGGGGTACCATGCTATCGATGAACAACAAAAAAACAATACCGATCAGGAATCCGATCACTGCGGGAAGAAATGCAAGCTTCCCCATCTCTTCGCACATATCCATGGCCGGTATCAGCAAAGACCACACCGAAGCTGCCACCATGACACCGGCAGCGAATCCGGTAAATATTCTCTGAATATTGCCGCCAATCTGTTTTTTCAGGAAAAACACGCAGGCTGCCCCTGCAGTCGTTCCCAGAAACGGAATCAGAAGACCGGCTACAATGCTTAAATTCATGAAACACTCTCCTTTCTTTTATTATTCTATGTAACTCGCAGCAAGATGGTATCTTGTCTGCCTTTTCAAATCATTTTTACTAAAATCCCGCCAGATCGTTGCCCAGGACGGCATACATCAGGAAATTCACACCACACACCAGATGGTAGCAGAATACCGCGATCTCGCCCACGACGAAGATCACCTTCCAGCTCTTCCACCACTCCCTGATATTCCGCACCATGACGATCAACGTCATCAGGAAGACAAAGAACATGCCGTGCATATAGCCCCAGGAAAAGTTGGCATGCATCATGCGGAATCCTTTTTCATAGAAGATCAGGAACATTACTGTACCCATAAGATAATTCAGCCATGCAAACCAGTAATATCTGTTGGACTTTACATTTTTGAAATCAAATACCAGATTCAGGAAAAGTACGCCGATGGGCAATGCCATTCCCATGATAATACTTAAAGGAATGCTTTTGGAATAATTGCTCCATACTTTGGCAAAGCCGATGGCGATGCCTGTCTCCTCTCCCATGGCATTCGTCCCGGTGAAAATTCCGGAAAACTGGTACAGCAGGGCAATTCCCGTGGGGATCATGGTCACACACAGACAGAAGGCATTGCGAAAACTTTTTCCTCTGCTTACGATCAGCTGGATCAGGAGGATCAGACCGATCAGAGGCACCACTACCATCGTATAGCTTGGTTTGGTCATGGTGGTCAGCAGAAGGCTGACTGCGAAGAGAACGCAGTTCTTCCACTGAAAATCCTTCTCATATTCTGACAGCACCTTCACCGTCTCAAAAAAGCAGATAATCGCAAAAGGTCTGGTGGCCAGATAAGTGGCATTCCAGAAAGGATTCGGCGTATAAATCCCCATACAGCGATACGCATAATCAAAGCCGAAAAAAGCTGTATTCTTGGGAGAATACAGGTTAGAAAGCAAAAATAGCGAAAAGACAAGCAGGGTCACAAGAATGTCCGTCATAGCCTGTCTTCCCTGAGTTAAGTCATCATAATGACTTACTTTCCGGATCTCCCGGTTCATATAATATTTTGTGATCACCACCGCTGCCAGATTGAACAGCGCGGTGGTGATGGCCATGGCCGCTTTCGCTCCGATCAGCCAGGCGGAAAGTCTGGCTGTCCAGAACAGGATCGGATAGGGAAACTCATAATTTCCCGCAATACCTGCCACCTTATTCACATAGTCCGGCATATCCGACTGAAAGCCCGGCACCTGATAGCACTCCATCCAAAACAGATATAACATAACCCCGGTATACAAAAACAGCAGGAAAAGAAATGTCACTTTTCCTGCCATTGTCTCCCGCAGGCCGCTCTTTATGGGATTCTTTTTCATAGAGCCGATCCTTTCTAGTTGAAACTGATCACGGGATCTTTGGGAGCCTTTGCCTTCTCCACACTGATGGCATGGAGTACAGGGCCCTCTCCCTTATAGTCTGCGAAGTATTCTCTGGCAACCTTCGCTGTCACTTTAACCCATTCCTTCTGCTTCAGGTCTTTCGTGCCTGCAAACTCACAGGCATAGCCCAGAAATGCCATATCTTCCGCACAGCAGGTCATTGCCATGCGTCCCGGTACGAAATAGCCATCGGGATATTCCTCGGGCTTCAGTACCATGGCCAGAAACTGGATATTTTTGCCTTCATAGCGCTCCAGATGATCCATGGAATCCAGATACCAGATGCCATAGCCCTGGTTGTCCAGTACGATAGGATCCTGATTCAGATCGTAGGGCAGATCCTCCTCGAAGATCTCATCGATCTCACCGTTGGAATCCTCGAAGATCACATCTGCGGAAGGATTCACCGCTTTGATGTTGCGCTTGTATACATTCAGATCCTTGATACCGTCGCAACGGTTGAAAATGATCATCTCGGACTTACGGATCATCTCTGCCAGCAGAGATTTCATATTTGTGTAGTACATAGGGAAGGTGGAGCCGTCAATGGTCGTGATCTGCTGCTCTACTTTCCAGTACCAGGGAAGCGTCATGTTCTTACAATTCCACATACCGTTATACTCGATGATGATACGGGCGGGCTTGTACTGCTTCTCCAGCTCGATCAGATGATTCGGAGTAAACTCCTCTTCCTCTTCGATCAATACGACATCCGTACGACTCTTTTTTAATAAAGCGGGATCGTATTCATTCTCGCCCTCTTCACAGAGGATGAGCAGTGTCTTTCCTTTGATCTGGAAATACGGCTGTCCCAGTGTAAATGTGATAAATTCTGTCTTACCGCTCTCCAGAAAACCATTTATGATATAGACTGGTTTCGTCATAATTCATACCTTTCTCTTTCTTATCCTGCTGCCTGTAAAATCCGTTCCGGCAATTTATTTACGGAACAGTTCTGCCAGCTTGTCCTCGTCCAGTTTGGAACCGATGACACAGATCTTGCCGGTGACTTCCGGCTTACCGCTTCTGATGTCATGCTCTTCGGGAACATAATCATAATATACCCAGGTTCCGTCGGGAGCGGGTACCATACCCTTGGCACGCAGGATCGCACCGTACTCTCCGCTGTCCAGAGCAGTAAGGATCTTCTCGATGTCCTCTGCGCTGTAGGTGTTGGGTGTCTCGATCCCCCAGCTGGTGAACACTTCGTCTGCGTGATGGTGATGATGGTGGTGGTCATGATCATGATCGTGGCAGCCGCAGGTGCAGTTCTCGTCATGCTCATGATGATGCTCATGGTCATGGTCTTCATCCTGGTCATGATGATGGTGATGCTCATGCTCGTCTTCATCATCGTCGTCATCGTGGTGATGTCCACAGCAGCACTCATGGTCGTGGTCATCCTCGTCATGGTCGTGATGGTGATGATGCTCGTGGTCACAGCACTCATCCTCATCGTGATCGTCATGGATATGCTCCAGCATTTCCTTCATCATATCTTCCAGCTTGTCAGCGCCTTCGATGGTCTTCAGTACTTCCCTGCCATCCAGCTGATCAAGAGGAGTGGTGATAATGGTAGCCTTGTCGTTATGCTCACGAATCATCTCCACGCAGGCATTCAGCTTTGCCTGATCCACTTTGTCGGTTCTGCTTAAGATAATGGTTCCGGCGTACTCGATCTGGTTGCTGAAGAATTCGCCGAAGTTCTTCATATACATCTTGCACTTCGTCGCGTCCGCCACGGTCACGAAATTGCCGAGCTGCACGTCGTCGGACGTGACCTTGCGCACGGCGCCGATGACGTCGGACAGCTTGCCGACGCCGGACGGCTCGATCAAGATGCGGTCGGGCGCATACTCCGCAATGACCTTCTTGAGCGCGCGGCCGAAATCGCCCACCAGCGAGCAGCAGATGCAGCCGGAGTTCATCTCCGTGATCTGGATGCCCGCCTCCTGCAGAAAGCCGCCGTCAATGCCAATCTCGCCGAATTCGTTCTCAATGAGGACGAGCTTCTGGCCGTGATAGGCTTCCTTGATCATCTTTTTGATGAGCGTCGTCTTGCCAGCGCCGAGAAAGCCAGAATAAATATCAATTTTTGTCATACAGGAACACCTTCCAGTTGCATTATTTTATTGAATTAGTATAGCACTTTCCCATGGGAACATCAAGGTTTCTTCCTAAAATATTCATCGGTTTCTGCAAAAGGAATTGACAAACCTGCCTGGATATGATAAGATGATTCACGGCTTTGGAGGCCGGCATTCGGAGAGATGTCCGAGCGGTTTAAGGAGCTGGTCTTGAAAACCAGTGACACAGCAATGTGCCGTGGGTTCGAATCCCACTCTCTCCGCCATTTTCTTTCCTTCATATCGGCTCAACCGACCTGCGGAAGTACCCAAGTGGCCGAAGGGGCTCCCCTGCTAAGGGAGTAGGCGTCTAAAAAGCGCGCGAGAGTTCAAATCTCTCCTTCCGCGCCAGAAAAACCTTGAAAACATCTGTTTTCAAGGTTTTTCTTTTATCAATTTTCCGCTGCTTCAAGCGGTTCGGGCGTCCAGAATTCCGTGTGGCGGCTGCTTTGGCCGGTATCTTATCATGCTCTGTTGCATGGAGCTCTACGATATTCTCTTTTTCGACTGGTTCCTGCTCTGCCATTCAAACTTCTTCCCGCATTTTTATCCCGAGCTGAAGGGCATCGTAGGGCCGCATATGTTCGGCTACAATAAAAGGACGCACATCCTGCACTTCCTGCTCTATATCCCCCTCTGCGCCGTGATCGCAGGGATCTGCATGATTTTTAAAACGCCCCTGCGCCGCCCTGTCATACCGGCGATTCGCCGGTATGTTTTTCGCAACTTTTCTGCACCTTCCGCTTGACAAGCAGGAATATCTGTGGTAATATATCCGAGCAGTTGAAAGACTGCAAACGCGCGAGTGGTGGAATTGGCAGACTCGCTAGATTCAGGTTCTAGTGTCCACTCCGGACGTGCGGGTTCAAGTCCCGCCTCGCGCACCATGATTGATCCTTGAAAGCATTGTGCTTTCAAGGATTTTTTCGTTTCTGCGATTCTTTGACCCTTATTTATACCCTTTACGGCTTGGTCACATTGTGGATGTATTGATCCATTCTGTTTGCGCTTTCATGCTTCATGCTGCTTGTGGCATGGGCATATACATCAAGTGTGAATGCCGCCGTTTGGTGTCCAAGGTTTTCCTGAACCGTCTTGATGTCATCGCCGGATTTTAAGCTGTTTACGGCAAAGGTATGTCGCAGATCATGAAATCTTGTCTCATCAAGATGTAAGCGGCGCATGACCTTTTTGAATGCGAGATAGACCGTTTGATTGCAGAGGTAACGGCCTGTTTCTGTGGTGAATACAAGATTGTCTGAGTTCTCCCAGCCATCTTTCAACCGTGCTGCCCATCGCTGCTGCCGGAATCAGCATCGACGACGTCATGAAGGGCGCAGCCGACGCGATGGAGCGCTTCTCCGTGCTCAGCCCCGACAACGACGCCTACAAGTATGCGGCCATCCGCAACATCCTGTACCGCAAGGGCAAGAGCATCGAGATCCTCGAGTGCTATGAGCCGAACTTCACCCTCATGAACGAGTGGTACAAGCAGCTGTTCGGTGAGAGCGAGGGCAAGGACGGAAAGGGCCTGTTCCCTGCATCCGCTACATTCTCGACAGACCTTCACTCACTCGGTCAGTTCATTCAGGACGGCTCAAACATTCTGTTTGAAACGGTAGTTCATATCGCAAAGGCTCAGAAGGATTTCTTCTTAAAGAATGACGCAACAAACGGCGACGGACTGAACTTCCTGTCGAATCAGAATATGTCTGTTGTTAACCAGAAGGCTTATGAGGGTACTATAATCGCTCATACTGAGGGCGGCACACCCAATATGGTGCTTGAAATGCCCGAAGTAAACGAGAGAGAGCTTGGCTATCTCATCTACTTCTTCGAGAAGGCTTGCGCAGTATCAGGCTATCTGCTCGGTGTAAATCCGTTCAACCAGCCCGGTGTTGAGAGCTATAAGAAGAATATGTTCGCACTTCTCGGTAAGCCCGGCTATGAGGACGCTAAGGCGGCACTCGAAGCCAAGATAGGCTAAGGATAATAAATCGTGATGTATGGCTGTAATCGGCCGAAGCGAAAGCAGTCAGACAGACGGTTTTTATTATATTAAACGGCGACTCTGCCGTAAAAATACGGAGGACTTTACAATGATTAAACTTATCGCAGGTAAAAAGGGAACAGGTAAGACTAAGTTACTTATAAACGCTATCCACGAAGCTGAGCAGGCAAGCAACGGCAACGTTGTTGCTATCCAGATCGGTTCTTCCCTCAACATAGACATCTATCACAAGGTACGTCTTGTAAATATCGAGGACTACAACATCGACAGCTACGATGCAATGTACGGTTTCATCGCAGGTATGCTCGCATCTGACTATGACTGCACAGACATCTTTGTTGACGGTATTCTCAAGATCTGCGGCAGAGATATGGAAAAGGTCGGTGCTATGTTTGATAAGGTAGCGGCTGTAAGCGGCGAGAACACACACGTTACATTCACTATATCTGCAGAGGTAGCTGACCTCACAGAAAATATTAAAAAATATCTCAAATAAGTGTTGACAAATTTTGATTTTTGTAGTATAATATCACTCGTGTTAGCTTAGACGATGATAAATCGGCTTAATTTTGAGATAATGAACAACAGAGGGGGGTGCTAAAATGGCAGTTCCAAAGAGAAAAGTATCTAAGGCAAGACGTGACAAGAGACGTTCACAGGTATGGAAGCTATCTGCACCTGCATTCTCACGTTGCCCTCAGTGCGGTGAGTTAAAGCTCCCTCACAGAGTATGCGGCAATTGTGGTTATTACAAGGGCAAGGAAGTTATCGCTAGTAAAGAGGCGTAATTCTTGTTGGCGCAAACATTGTGGCAGTATGTCAGAAATGACTTACTGCCTTTTTGTTTTGCAAAATTTTGTTATGACAGTTTGCAGGGCAGGAGATAAAAACTATCTTTTTTGATTTTATGTTGACGGTTACACAACAAAAGTGTATAATATATATGTATGCTTAATTGAGAATTCGGAAAGAAAGGACTGATAACGTGTCTGTAAGGATAACCTCCGTAGATAAAGGTTCTCCTGCCGATAAGGCAAGGATAAAGGCAGGCGAAAGCCTTGTTTCGATAAACGGAAACGCTATACACGACATACTTGACTATCAGTTTTATGCTTCTGATAAAAAACTCGTGATAGAGCTTGAGGACAAGACGGTAAAGGTAAAAAAGGGCGAGTATGACGACCTCGGACTTAATTTTGAGACCTATCTTATGGACTGCAAGCAGCACTGTAAGAATAACTGCGTGTTCTGCTTCATAAATCAGCTTCCGAAGGGTATGCGTGAAACGCTGTACTTCAAGGATGATGACTCACGTCTGAGTTTTTTGCAGGGCAACTATATTACTATGACAAATCTCAGCGACGAGGATGTTGACAGAATTATAAAGATGAAGCTACCGATGAATATTTCGGTGCATACGACAAATCCTGAGCTTCGTGTAAAGCTTACCAAAAATCCGAATGCAGGAAAGTGCCTTGATTATCTTTATAAAATGGCGGCGGCAGGGATTGAGATAAACACACAGATAGTGCTTTGTCCCGGACTTAATGACGGCAAGGAGCTTGAGAAAACGCTGACCGACCTTTGTATGCTTTACCCTGCGGTAAAGAGCGTGGCCTGCGTGCCTGTAGGTGTAACGAGATTCAGGGACAAGCTGCCGAAGCTGGAGCTTTTCAACGAAGAAACCGCAGGCAAGGCGATAGACACGCTGGAGTTTTTCGGTGATATGATGTTTGAAAAGTATCACGACAGGGTAGTGTATGCGTCGGACGAATTCTATCTTACGGCTAAGAGGAAAATGCCCGATTATGAGTTCTACGGTGATTTTGACCAGTTTGAAAACGGCGTGGGAATGTGTGCGAGTCTGCAAAAGGAGTTTATAGACGCACTTGCGGATAAGCGTGAATTCGGTGAAACGGACGATAAGGAGCGGCACGTTTCGGTGGCGACCGGGGTACTGGCCGCACCGCTGATAGAAACGCTCGGAAAAATGCTGAAAACGGATTTTCCGAATACCGTGGTTGACGTTTATACTATAAGAAACGACTTTTTCGGGGAAACTATTACCGTTGCCGGACTTATAACGGCGGGGGATATAATCGCACAGCTTACACCTTATAAAGACAATCTGGGGGAAAGACTGCTTATAACAGAAAATATGCTGAAAACAAACAGCGATATTTTTCTTGACGATAAGACGGTAAGCGATGTTGAGCAGGCACTCGGAATTGAGATAATGCCGGTTGCAACGGACGGATATGAGCTTCTTGACGCTATTTTAGGGGAAGGGGCGGATATATGAAACTGAAAAAAAGAATATTTTCGTTTCTGGCGGTGCTTGCCGTGTCGGGTCTTGCGATACTGACGTGTACGGCTTGTATGTCGGCTGAGGAAAAAGAAAAGGCGAAAGAGGATATAAGGGAGGCAAAGCCCGTTGCCGAGAAATATCTTGAAGATAATTTCGGAGGGGGTCAGGTAGTCAGCATTGAATTTATGCAGGCCAAGAAAAACCCCGGGCCTGTGCCGGACTTCAATAAATATGCAAGCGGTTTCTGCAAGGCTGACGTGCGTCTTGAGAACGGGACGGAATTTCAGCTGATAGTTGATACCGATAACAAGATATGCTATGATAATCTGAATGCCGATAAGGTAATAAACGAGGCTGTTCAAACGATTGTTTCGCTGACGGACGGTACAAAGCCCGATAATATTGAGGTCAATGTTGCGGTAAGAGGCTTACTCGGTGCTGTAGGAAGCGGCTATGAGGGCTTTTTGTCAAGAGATACCGACACGGCGGAAAAGCTGCTGAACGGCGATTATTACTTCAATGTTGTACTGAAATACGGCAGTTCGGTAAACGGTGTTGATGTATCAAGACTTGAGAACACACCGTACAAGGCAAGTATTACTGTAAGGCTGATACAGTTTTCACAGTTTGCCGAAAGCGGCACCAAGACGGATCTTCTCGGTAGCTCCGACTGTAATCTTACGCTTGGTGACAGCCTGACATATCTGTATCTGAGAGAGAATTTATTTCTTGATAATTTCAGAATGGGCGATGATGAGAACTTCACACGCTTTCAGAAGGGCAATATGGTTACATATCTGCAAAATAAGGTCGATGATCTGATTCTTGCGTGGGATAGCAGTGTTGCCGATTTAAGCGTAAGCTCTGTTCCTGCGGAAAAGCAAATCAGTACCGAATATTACAGCGGTCAGAGATTTACGGCATTGTGTGACACTGCGGCGAAGATTGATTATGTAATAAAGACAGAATCAAGATATTCCAAAGTGTACGCATTTACAACAGATGATTTCGGTGACACACCGTATCTTGCAGGCAACGGCGGCGGAGAAGGAAAAGATGTTGCCGACTGTATGATGCTGATAAGCGGCACTGATTATCACAGCGCAGACTTTAATATAAAAGGCGCCGGCAGTATAACTGTCGGATTATATAAGAGATAAAAGGAAGGAATGAGTGAATGAACGGAATAGTAGCGGTAGTAGGACGTCCCAACGTTGGAAAATCAACACTCTTTAACCGTATTGTCGGCAAGAGAATGTCTATAGTTGACGATACGCCGGGCGTTACCCGTGACAGAATATACGCAAAGGCGGAGTGGCTCGGCAAGGAGTTTATGCTTGTTGATACGGGCGGTATCGAGCCTGACAGCAAGGACGTGATACTCTCACAGATGAGAATGCAGGCACAGCTTGCCATAGACAAGGCAGATGTGATAATATTCGTGACCGATGTTACATCGGGAGTTACGGCGAATGACGCAGATGTAGCGGCTATGCTCCAGAAAAGCGGCAAGCCTGTTGTGCTGTGTGTAAACAAGTGTGACGGAATAGGAGAAGTTCCGCCTGAGTTCTATGAATTCTATAATCTCGGGCTGGGTGATCCTATTGCGGTATCGTCCGTACACGGTCACGGTACGGGAGATCTGCTTGACGCTGTGTTTGAAAATATGCCTGAAGAAAATCCTCAGCGTGAGTATTCGGAGGATGCTATCAAGGTTGCGGTCATCGGCAAGCCGAATGCGGGTAAATCTTCACTTGTAAATAAAATTGCGGGCGAGCAGAGAATGATAGTGTCGAATATCGCAGGTACTACCCGTGACGCTGTCGATACGGTCATTGAGCGTGACGGTCAGGAATATGTGCTTATTGACACGGCAGGAATCCGCCGCAAGTCCAAGGTGAACGAGCAGATAGAAAAGTACAGCGTGCTTCGTGCGTATATGGCTGTAGACAGAGCCGATGTATGCGTTATTATGATTGACGCTACGGAGGGCTTTACAGAGCAGGACAGCAAGGTTGCAGGATACGCTCACGAGCAGGGCAAGGCAAGCGTTATTGCTATAAACAAGTGGGACGCTGTTGAAAAAGACGGAAAGACGATGCAGGAATTCACAAAGAAGCTCGAGGTCGATTTTTCGTTTATGTCATACGCTCCGTTTGTGTTTATTTCGGCGCTTACAGGGCAGAGGGTGGATAAGCTGTTTGAGCAGATAAAGTACACCTATTCGCAGAATATAAGACGTATCTCGACAGGTACTCTCAACGATATGCTGGGATATGCTACCGCAAGAGTACAGCCGCCGTCGGACAAGGGCAAGCGGCTTAAGCTGTATTATATGACGCAGGCATCGGCAAAGCCGCCGACGTTTGTAATTTTCTGCAACGATAAGGAGCTTTTCCATTACTCCTATCAGAGATATATAGAGAATCAGATAAGAGAAAGTTTCGGTCTTGACGGAACACCTATAAAAATAATAGCAAGAGAACGAGGAGAATAACGGATAATGATATATCTGTGTTATGCAATAATGATAGTAGTGCCGTATCTGCTGTGCGGAATCAACACTGCTATCATCGTCACAAAAATTAAAACGGGAGAAGATATAAGAACGCTCGGAAGCGGAAACGCAGGTCTTACAAATACTCTCAGGACACAGGGAAAGATAGCGGCACTTTTTGTACTGCTCGGAGATGTGCTTAAAGGCACACTGTCGATACTTATAGTAAGGTTTTCGTTCTTGTGGCTGACGGGAACAGATACGGCAGATCCCGACAATATGATGACCTATGTAGGCTTTGCGGCGGCGGTTGCGGCTATAATCGGACACGTTTTCCCGATATATTTCGGCTTCAAGGGCGGAAAAGGCATACTGGTTTCTGTGGCTGTGCTTATGACGGTCGAGTGGATACCTGCGTGCATACTGCTCGGAATATTCATCATAGTCGTTGCGCTGACACGATATGTTTCGCTTGGTTCGTGCATAGCGGCGGTATGTTATCCTGTGACGATACTTGTATACAGCCTGATAACAGGAGATCCTTGCGTATGGATAAATGTGATATTATCGGCGCTTATCGCTGTGCTGATACTGTTTATGCACAGGGGAAACCTTGTAAGACTTAAAAATCACACTGAAAAGAAGCTCGGGCAGAAGGCCTGACAGAAAGAAGGTTTACAGATGGCTAAGATCACAATATTAGGTTGCGGTTTCGGTACGGCTCTTGCTATTATGTGGGACAAGTACGGACATAATGTGACTGCATGGTCAAAATATCAAGAAGAAATAGACGCAATAATGAACGACGGCGAGCATAAGCGACTCCTGCCCGGAGTGATTGTACCGCCAACAATAAGGCTGACAACGGATATAAACTGTGTGAGCGACTGCGATATACTTGTGTTCGCCATACCGTCAAAGTTTGTCCGTGAGGTTGCACAGAAGGTCAAAAACTATGTGAAAAAGGATACCATAGTTGTAAATGTCGGCAAGGGATTTGAAGAAAATACCGACAAGCGTCTGTCGCAGGTGCTTAAGGAGGAACTTCCCGACAACCGCATAGCAGTGCTTACGGGTCCTTCACACGCAGAAGAAATAGGCAGAAACGTGCCTACGACTATAGTTGTTTCTTCTGAAGATGAGGACTCTATGATGTATCTGCAGGAAACCTTGCAGAACGATCGTTTCAGAATATACAGGAACAGCGACCTTGTCGGCTGTGAACTTGGCGGAGCATTAAAAAACCCCATCGCCCTCTGCTGTGGAATAGTAGAAGGTATGGGGCTTGGCGACAACACTATTGCCGCACTTATGACAAGAGGACTTGCCGAAATCACACGTCTTGGCGTGGCTATGGGCGGCAAAAGGGAAACGTTTGACGGATTGTCGGGCGTAGGCGACCTTATTGTTACCTGCACGTCCTCTCATTCGAGAAATCACCGTGCAGGGCTTCTGATAGGTCAGGGTATACCTGCCGCACAGGCGGTAAAGCAGGTCGGCACGGTAGAGGGCTATCAGTGTGCAAAGATAGCTTATGCGATAGCCCGTGAGCATAATGTGCAGGTGCCGATAATCGAACAGCTTTGCGAGGTATGCTATAACGGTCAGAGTCCGCTTGAGGCTGTTTCAAAGCTGATGGGCAGACCGAGCAAGGCTGAGGAGGAAATATTCTGATTCAGACCGCTTTGCGTGTTTTGTTGTCGGTGAAGGTGATTTTTTCAACTGAACAGGAATGTTTGGAAACGGCTTTCGCTCTTTTGGCGAGAGCTGTTTTTATTTTCCGTTCAAGATGTTCAAGCATCAGCATCCCGAGAAGGCATAAAATCGGTGTGAATATCAGGTAAATTATAAAAATCATATTGTTTTTCCTTTCTGTTGCACGGAAATTGTCGGTTTATTTCTCTTACACACATATAATAGCAGATAAGCTGTACTAAAAAACGGACTTAAATAAGATATGCCGCTTTAAATTGCGTGTGAGGTAAGCTGAAGGAAATCTTGAATTGTGAAAATAAAGGCATTGTATGAATTTTCATCGTAAATAACTTGCAAAATTATTGCAGATGTGATAAAATATAAATTAATGTGCGTTTTAACGCAAAAAATACGAAGGGAAAACTAAAAATGGAATTACAACAGATAATTATGCTGATAACAATAGCCGTTTATCTTATTATGATGGTAGTTGTCGGTGTAATATGTGCAAAGAAAACGGATAATGTAGGCGACTTCTATTTAGGAGGAAGAAAGCTGGGACCGTTTGTTACCGCAATGAGTGCGGAGGCATCGGACATGAGCGGCTGGCTGCTTATGGGTCTTCCGGGCGTTGCGTATGCTACGGGTATTGCAGATGCCGCCTGGACGGGTATAGGTCTTGCGATAGGCACATATCTCAACTGGCTTATCGTATCAAAAAGAATCAGAAAGTATTCTCATGTATGCAATTCGATAACTATACCGGATTTCTTCTCAAACAGATTCAGGGACAGCAAGAAGATACTTACTCTTATCTCGGCGCTGATAATCATAGTATTCTTTATTCCTTATACAGGCTCGGGATTTTCCGCCTGCGGCAAGCTGTTCAACAGCCTTTTCGGTGCGGATTATCATATCGCTATGATAATAAGTGCGGTAGTAATCATCGCATATACCACTATCGGCGGATTCTTAGCGGCAAGTACAACAGACTTTATACAGAGCATTATAATGTCGGTAGCGCTTATTATAGTAGTGGTATTCGGCATTTCATCGGTCGGCGGTGTTGTTGAGGTAATGAACCACGCAACATCAATGCCCGGATATTTCTCACTGACACATACGTTTGACGTTCTTAATCAGCAGACGGGCGATTACGGTCCGCTGACTATCTTTTCTACGCTTGCGTGGGGTCTTGGCTATTTCGGTATGCCTCACGTTCTGCTGAGATTTATGGCTATAAACGACAGCAAGAAGCTCAAGGTTTCAAGACGTGTTGCTACGGTATGGGTGGTTATTTCGCTTGCGGTTGCAATATTCATCGGCGTTGTCGGCCTTGCTATGACAAAGAACAATGTAATAGATCCTCTGGCAGATCCCGAAACTGTAATAGTTGTAATAGCTAATCTTCTTGCAAAGGCAGGTCCTCTTGCGGCTATGGTAGGCGGTCTTATCATTGCGGGTATTCTTGCGTCCACTATGTCGACAGCGGATTCACAGCTTCTTGCGGCATCATCTGCGGTATCCGAAAATCTGTTCAACCAGGTATTCAAGATAAAGACAAGCGAAAAGACGGCAATGCTTATCGCAAGAATCACGGTCATTGTAATAGCAATCGTCGGAATCGTTATTGCGTGGGATCCCAACAGCTCGGTATTCCAGATAGTATCGTTTGCGTGGGCAGGCTTCGGTGCGGCATTCGGTCCTGTTGTGCTGACGGCTCTGTTCTGGAAGAGAACGACAAAGTGGGGTGCATTTGCAGGTATATTCGCAGGCGGTGCAATGGTATTCATATGGAAGTTCCTTGTAAGACCGCTCGGCGGATTATTCAATATCTATGAGCTTCTTCCTGCTTTCATAGTTGCGCTTGCTGCTATAGTAGTTGTATCGCTTCTTGACAAGAAGCCCTCGCAGGAAATTATTGATGAGTTTGAGTCGGTGAATGCGGCTGAATAACAGAAATTAAATAAGTATGACAGCCACGATTAAGTTCGTGGCTGTCAGCTTTTAGAAAAAGTCTTTAGTTTGATGTGCTTCTATTATATCTTTTTAACATTTATCTATCGTGGTAAGCTACCGATAGTTCTTTTTGTCGGACAGCACTTCTCGGGTTCGCTATTCGAATGG
>OHKU01000850.1_pt1 | contig 15626 bp, 19 predicted proteins | sample 1568911 | NCBI WGS metagenome assembly OHKU01 (sample SAMEA3879574, study PRJEB24766) | human gut metagenome | biome: human-associated habitat; feature: feces | place: USA | collected 1985/1987
CACCATGCACAGAAAGATGTTTTCGATGTAGGTCATGCGTCCACCGCCTTTCTCGTGGCGGGCAGCAGCCCCAGAATGGCGAGCGTCAGCAGAATATCGCACCAGAAGGCCGGGCTTGCCAGCGAATCGTTCTGCCAGAAGCAGCCGGCCGTCCAAAGGAAATATTCAGACGCAGCAAAGCACAGCACGGCGGTATGAAAGTGTAGCGGCGCGCGCTCGCTGGCAAACCGCGCGCGTTCCGTGTCAAATATAACGCCTGCATAAATTCTGCATAAAAAGCGAAGGGCGGCCGCGTTTTGCGGTCGCCCTTCTTGTTGTCTTATTCCACGATCAGTTCCCCAGCAATCAGCTGCTGCGTCGTGTGCATCTGATTGATCAGGTCCTCGGCAGCGCCCTGAATCATGGCGTTAATGTCCAGCTTCGCCGCCTCCAGCAGCTGCACAGTAGGCTCTGCCAGCTTCTCTCTGGTCATGCGCAAAAGATCGGCTTTCAGTGTCCTGATCTGGTCCTCGGTCAGCTTGCCGTCAGCTGCCGCCGCCTTCATCGCTTCGACGGTGGTCTGCTGCAATTCGCCGACCGTTGTCTGTGCTGCCTGCGTCACCTGGCCGATGGCCGCCTTGATGTTTGCCAGCTTGTTGTTCTGGCCGATCTTAGCGGTCGCCCATGCGCCCGCCAGGCCGATGGCCGCGATGGCAGCCTTCGCCAGAATGTCCAGGCCGACGTTCACCAGCTCCAGAACGATGGGGTCGGTGGTGCCCGTTTCGGTGGTCTGTGCGCACGCTGCAAGCGACATGCAGAGCGTCACCAGCATTGCCAAAATGAGCATTGCTTTCAGGGCCTTTTTGGTGGTGTTTTTCATGGTGTTTTTCCTCCTTATTTTACCGCCTGAATGGCGGGTTTTTATGATCACTTTTCGGGGGTGTTTGCGTCGTGGTAAAGCGACGCAATAATCACAGCTTTCAGTGTCTCGTGGCGCAGATTCAGATCGGTGGGGTTGATGTCCGCAGGGGTGCCGCCGTTGACGGCTCCAGCGTCCAGTAGTGCCTTCGCCTGCTCCTGCCAGTAGGCGGGCACGTCTTTCAGGTCCGCATAGGTGGGGTTGTCTTCTGCGATCACTTCACGGATCAGCTGCTTCAGTTCGGCCTTGGTCATGCTGTCGATGTTCTCCTTTCCGTAGTCCGGGGCCGCATAGCCCACAATGTAGGTGTCGTTCAGATCGTACTGGCGGCGCTTTACGGCGTCGCTGGTGTTGCCTTCAATGGTGTGGAGAACGCCGTCCTTCACATACTCCACAAGGCCCGTGTGGGTGCTTTCTGCGGTGGATTTCTTATCCTTAAAGAAGACGATGTCGGCAGGCAGCGGGGTGTATGTGCCGCCACAGGCCGCCGAAGGATGGAAGACGCCCTGTGCCTTAAAGAAGGCCATGCCGGTGCTGCATCCGCAGTAGGGCTTCACAATGTCGCGGGCGACGCCTGCCAGATAATTGACAACGTAGCTCACCCACATGGCGCACCACGCCGCGTCAAGCGGCAGGCCCCATGTTTTCAGGACCTCCGTGTTGTACCACTGGATATACTTGTCGTCGCCGGTCGGCTCGCACACGCCCAGCTCGCCGATGGCCTTCTGGACGATCTTCTTGCGGGTGTCGTTCACATCAGGCGTTTCCGCGGGCTGTGTGGGCTTCTCCGGCTCCTTTGCGGGCTGTGCAGCCTCCTTGTGCCCGTTCAGCCCTGCGCGCTTGATAATGGCCGCATAGTCCTTGTACGCGATGTCCAGATCGACGCGCCCGTTGATGCCTGCAATGCTGCCAGAGCTGCTTCGCTGCCACATGCCGAAGCTGTAGGCCGTCGTCGGCTGGCTGGCCCACTGTGCCAGCCACAGGTCGAAGCCTTTCAGGTCGTCCATGTTCAGCATGTTCTTGCACCAGTTGGTGTTGCAGTAGAACGACGCATAATAGCCCGCAGCTTCGATGGTCGTGCAGAAGGCCGTCACCATAGCGGTCAGCACATCGCGCCCCAGCCCTGCCTGCTTGCTATCCTCCAGATCGTAGGCGATGGGGTACAGGATGCGGCCCTTATACGGGGCGATCTGCTCCACTACCCACGCCGCCTCCTTGGCGGCCGCCTGGGCGCTTTTTGCGTAGCTATAGAAGTAGATGCCCACCTCTACGCCCGCGGCCAGTGCGCCCTCCACGTTGGCCTTGAAATAGGTGTCCATTTTGCAGTCGTTGCCCTGGCTGCTGCCATAGCCGACGCGGATCATGGCGAACACGATGCCGCTTGCCTTGACTTTCTTCCAGTCGATCTTGCCCTGCCATACAGACACGTCGATGCCTTTAATGTTCATGCTTTCCTCCTTACTCCGCCAGCTGGTAGAAGTCCCCGATCAGAGCGGGCGGGCGGTAACTGTCCGCTTTGAAGAATTGTCGAAGCACTTCGTAGGTCTTGCCGTAGTCGCTGAATCTGTCGCCGACGTTGAAGGTGTGGCCGTCCTCCAGATCGGCCCAGCGCGGCACAGTATCATCGCCGCCGTCTCCGTCGTCGCTGCCCTCGACCAGCTTGTACTCAGACGGCACCAGATGCGGATAATGCGGCTCGTAGAGCGTGACGCCCTGCTCGTGGATCGGCGTGTAGACCTTGCCGTCCTGCGGGTCTCTGCGCTTCGCACCATAGGGGACCAACTCGCCCCACACGAAGTCCAGCACGGTGCCGTCCTCCGGCTCTGTGCGAAGCAGGCGGAACAGCGTCCTGGCCGCCGTACTGCCGGGTAGAAGGTCGCTGCGCTTGTGGTGTTGCTGCGTGGTGATGTAAAGGTCGCCGTTGCTGCCGACTACGGCTTCGTTGCGGAAGATCGGGTCGCCGTCGTCGATCTCAGACCAGACGCGTGCGCCGCTTGTGACAGTGATCGCGCGCAGTTCCGTGTCTGTGTAGTCGCCCGCGTCCTTATCTCCGGCGCGAAGCAGCGCCGCCTTTGCGCGTTCGACATGGACCGCAGGAAGGCCGGTCAGGCCACCTGCGATCAGCGCGTCGTGGGCGGCTAAAATTGCCGCCCACAGATGCAGCTGCTGCTGCGCTTCTTCCTGCTTGTTCAGTTCTCTGGCTGCTGTCAAATTCATGCTTTTCCCTCCTTACAGGTAAGAGCCGCTTACGCCGTATAGCGCGATGGTGTCGCTGGTGTTCGTCTTCGTCAGCTTCACGCGGACGCCCACGGCCCACTTCGTTGCCGTCTTCGTCTTATTCGTGAACAGGTGCTTGCGGCCAGGGGTGACGGTCTCCCACGTCGGGGTGGCGTCCTTCGCGTTGTTGCACGCCTCCACGGTCAAATTGTTCTCCGCGCCCAGGAAGCGCACGGAAATAAGAATCTTTTCGGCCATGGCGTCCGTCTCGATGGCGTCGCGCTGCACGCTGATCATCGTGATGCTGCGGGAGAAGGTCACGACGCGCGTCGCGCTGTTTCCTGCGCTGTCGGTGACGGTGATCGTCATGCTGTGTTCGCCAGCGGCCAGCGCCGCGAACTGTGCGGCCGTCAGGCCGAAGGTGTAGGTCTTCCCGCGCTCCGCGTCCTCAATAGTGCGCACCTCGCTGCCGTCCAGTGCCTCCACAATGGTCAGGGTGTCGCCGTCGTCCACATCGCCCACGGTGTAGGCTCTGGACGGGGGCGACGTCACCGCGCCCAGGTTGGCGTCGGCTCCGGAAACGGTCGGGTCGGCGTTGTGCGTTACGGTCTTTACCTGGCTCGTCGTGTAGGCGCTGTATGCGTCCTTGCTATCCTTCGCGCGGACGCGCCACTGCACGCTGTCCATCGCCGTGGTGATGCCGGTGTCGGTAAAGCTGGTATTGCTGCCGGTGTAGATCGTGGTCCATGCGTTCGTGTTGTTGCTCCAGCGGTCCAGCTGGTAGGTGATGGCGTCGCCTTCCGGATCGGTGGACGCCGCCCAGCTGATCGCTGCGTCTTTCCCGCTCTTTACGCTATCCGGCACGGTGATGCCAGGGGGCGTAGTCGGGGCCTGATTCCACTGAATCGTGTAGTAGCCTTCGGAGTCAGGCTCATCAGATACCAAGGTATCAGAGGACAGATTACAAAGCGGCAGGACGCCGACGCTGCCGTGGTACGCGTGGCGGTTGTCCTCGCTGCCGTCCGTGTAGACGTGGCGAACGTAGCACGCGTCGCCAGAGTACGGGGACCGCAGCCGCCAGATCCAGTTGGCCGCGCTGCTGGGGTTGCTGCTATAGTTGCTGTTTGCGATGGCCTGCGGCGTGCAGGTGCGCAGGCGGGAGCTGTTGTTGCTGTTGAACAGCGCCAGAAGCGATCCCTCGGCGATGCCGTTCTCAGAGCCGAGGCCCACTTCCTGCTTGGACGGCAGGAAGAAGTCGTCGGTCACGGTCTCGCTGCCGCCGCCGTCTGTCGTGGGCTTCGCCACGGTCAGCGTGGTCGGCAGGATCGCAGCCAGGAACTGCGGAGAAAAGCCGGTCTTGAAGCCCGCCTCGGTGTCATAGGGGTTGACGTTGTTCCAGACGTAGCTGGAGCCAGGCGCGCGGTCGTAGCTGTGCTGCGCCTGGTACCAGTTGGTGCCGGATTTGTTCAGCCACTGACGGAGATTCGCCAGGCTGTAGCGGTTGTTGCCGTAGCTCTGCCAGTTACTGCTGCCGCCGCTCTCCATTGCGTCGAACGGCTTCAAACACAGAATCTTTTCCGCAGCCAGCGTTGTGCTGTTCGCGGGATAGCCCGCGTGATTTTTGTCCGCGATCTGGAAGCCCACGGGGACGCCGTAATACTTCGACAGCGGGTCGCGTACCTTAGCACCCACGGCCAGAGTGTTGATCTTCTTGGGCATGTTCGGGTCTCCTTTCAAATATTGATAGGAATTGCTGATCGTATTTCGCCACCAGCTGCCTGCAATCCCCGTGCAGGGCATGGGCGCGCCAGCTGGTGTAGCTCTCCGCGATCTTCTCGCGGTCGATCTCGCCGCGCTGGTAAAGCGCGGCATACTTTCGCAGTTTCCGCTTCATGCGGTCCCTGCTGGATTTGCGCACCTTGCGGATCACACGCCCGGCGTCGTCGATGTAGGTGTGGAAGCCCAGGAAGTCCAGACCGTTGCGCAGCGGGAAGATGTTTGTCTTTTGATTCAGCTCCAGCCCGCGCTCGGCCAGGTGCTGCCGGATCACCACCAGGGCCTCCTGCAGCCGTTCCTTGCTCTCACAGATGATGTAGAAGTCGTCCATATATCGGCCGTAATACCGGAAGCGCAGCTGCTCTTTGCAGAGGTGATCCAGCTGATTCAGATATAGCAGCGCAAAGATTTGGGACGATTGATTCCCGATGGGGATGCCCAGCGGGTCCGGCGCGCTGTCAATGATCTGGTAGGCAAGCGTCAGACAGTCAGGATCGTGCAGATACTTTGCAACGTCCTTTTTCAGCACGTCGGGCCGGATGGATTGGAAGTAGTGGCGGACGTCCGCTTTCAGTACCCAGCCGTCAGCAGAAAAGCCGTTTTTGCGGTAGTATTCACGCATGAAGTCGCGCAGCCGATTCAGCCCGAAGTGCGTGCCTTTGCCCACCTGGCTGCCGTAGTTGTCCAGGATGAAGGGCTTGGTCAGCGCGTCATACAGGACCTGATCACAGAAGGCGTGCTGGACGATTTTGTCCTTGAAGCTGTTCGTCTGGATCAGGCGGCGCTTCGGCTCGTAGACGTAGAACGCGCGATAGCCGCCCGGCCGGTAGGTCTTGGTCTGCAATTCTCGCTGGATCAGCGCGACGGCTTCCAGCGCCGACGCTTCCACCTTGGCGACGCTGTTCTTCCACCGCTTGCCGCGGCGCGCTTTCAGATACGCGTCGTACAGGTTTCCCCATTCACATATTTTTTCGTAGTCTTTGCCCATAGTGGTGAAGCACCGCTGGCAGCCCAGCGCCGCGCAGCTGCGTGGTGCCAGGCGTCGGTGCTATGTGTTTATCCTCCTTCCGTTGGATAGGATAGGCTTTCCTTTGATGATGGGCCTCTGCTTTCGCCGCACGGGCCACTCGGTCTCGGTAAATCCATCGAAGCGGCAGGACGCCGACGTTGCCGTTGTACGCGTTGTTGTTGTTCTCGCTGCCGTCCGTGTTGACGTTGCGAACGTTGTTCGCGTTGCCAGAGTTCGGGGACCGCAGCCGCCAGTTCCAGTGCATATAAAGCCTACCCTTTCGGTTTTGCGGGTCTCTATCTGAATCGCGCGGCGTCTTTCTTCCTCCAGGCCGCCGTCATGTACTTCACGTCCAGCACCCGCTTCGTCCAGAACTCGCAGGCGCGGTTGTCGATCTGCCCGTGGGTCTTTGCGATGTCCAGGAAGATCAGCAGCATCTTGCAGCCTGTCAGTGCAGACGTTTGCAGGTCGAAGCGCGCCATGCACAGGTTGGCGCGCCGTCGCGGGTCGGTTTCGATGGTGGGGTTGATCTCGTTTGCTTCCACGATGGCCTCCAGAACGTCCAGCGCCTTCTCGTCAATCCGGTTGGATAGCGTGAAGCGAAGCCGTTTGTCGAACTTCTTCGTCCGGCTCATGGTCTCGTCCACCAGGTCTCTGGCCTTCGTGATGATCGTCAGCTCCTGGTCTTTGCGCTCGCTCAATACAGGCACCTTCTTTCGCGGATAATAGCAACGGTTTCAGCCGTTGGCCCTTCGATTTCATACACGCCGCCGCCCAGGATGCGCACCTCCGCAGGTGCGCCGTCCGGCCCGGTCCCGCAGATGCGAAGCGGGCCGCCCTCGCAGGGGCAGGGCATAGCGATTTCAGTAATAAGGGATGCGATCAGGCAGCTGGCCTCGCTGTCGCTGCAGGCGATCCTGATCATGCGGAAATGTACTGGCCCGATTTGTTCCAGACGCCGTCCGCCACGGAGACGTTGGACAGCGCAGCGAAGTCCAGGGCGAAGTTGATGCCGCCCGGCATGTCTCCGCTGATCAGGTCCGTCAGCAGGTCGATGCTGTTCTGATAACTGTTCAGCAGCTCCTGCAGGCCCTGAATGTCCGCGATCACATGACTGTGCGTCACCAGGGCGTACTTCTCCAGCTCCTTGCGGCGGACCAGCCCTTCCGGACTGATCACGGCCGTAACGTTGGCGACATTGCTGACGATCATGCTGATCTCCATCGTCAGCAGCTTGCCGACCACATCTCCGGCCGCACGCATCTGCACGGGATCGTCCTGCATGGGGACGTAGCAATAGACCACATCGCCCTCGTCGGGATCAGACGCCAGCAGCGCAACTTCCTTGGCAAGAAACGCCGTTTCCACGTCGTTGGACAGCACCTGCAGTACGACCTTGACTTCGCCCGCCGCGGGGGTGCTGATGGCGACGATGGTCGCGTCCATAACGTAGGACGCCAGCGCCGTCATGCTGGCGGGTGGGGTCCCCGCGGGCAGGTCGCCGCTGCCGATCTGTGCGCCCGTGATGTTCAGGGTGCTGTTCGTTGCCAGGATTTTGCCCAGCAGCGCACGGCCCTTTTCGGTGATAACAGATCCTTCTGCCATGTTTTAGTCCTCCTTTGTTTTGATCTGCATTGTGATTTCCTCAAACAGCGCCACGCCGATGCCGAAGCGGCCCGCGGTGGCGAAGCTGTTCGTGTATGGCGGGATGGTCAGCGTGATGTCCTCCAGAAGCGTGGCCCCCGCATAGACCGTGCCGCCCGTCTTCACCGGCGTGCGGAAGTAAATCTCTTTTCCGACGCCCGCGGCCATGATCCGCTTGATGATCGGCGCAGTGTTTGCTGCATACGCGATACACTCCGGCGCGATGTCGGCTTCGTCCATGATCACGCGGCACTTCGCGGGGAACAGCTCGACGACCTCCACCTGCTCCGGATCAATGTCGAACAGCACACTGGTGGCCGTGATGATGGTGTCCACATCGCCGCCAGACAGCAGCGCCGTGACTTTTACCTTGATCATCAGGCGATAGAGGCGGTCGTCGGCTCCGTCTCTCCGGACGCCGAAGTTCCGGCCCATGCGGTCCAGCGTCGTGCCCTTGGCGTTGTCGATCCCACGCCAGACGGCGATCACCTGCAGCGTGTCTTCCACGCCCCACAGCGCGGACGCGAACAGCTGGAACAGCTTGCCGATCAGGCTGTCGGGGTCCTTCGTGTAGGCTCCGGTCAGCTTCTCCAGCATTTTAAGCACCAGAACGATCACGTCACGATCACCACCTTGTCCGTGCCGGTGATTGCCTTCTTCCTGGCGTCGATGGTGATGTTGTTCTTGCTCCAGGTCTTGCCGTCCGTGCTGACTTTCAGCGTATAGTCCACCACGCCCGGCGTGTTATTCACAGGGCACATCAGCCGGTTATAATAGACCGTCTCACCGATGGCGAGACCGCTTTCCGCGATGTCCCCGGCCGCGCTGCCGATGTACTCAACGATGGCAGCCTTCAATGCTGCATCGCCCGCGTAGGCGTCGGATGTCACCAGGTCGCTGATCTGCACATAGATCAGCACCGGCGTCGGGCGGGAGAACTTGATCGTCCGCAGCTTGCCGCTGGCGTCCAGCACCTGCGCTGATTGCCCGCCGTAGGTCTGGATGCCCGCAGCCTTCCGCGCGTGGATGGCCGCCGCTATATTGGCGTCGGTGCCGCCGTAGACGATGGCCTCAATGCTGTGCGGCGGCAGGCCGTCGCTGTCCGTCTCGTCCGTCTCGTTCTCCCACACGACAGCGGTGACGATGCCTGGCACCTCCAGCAGTTGTGCGCGGATGGCGTCTGTGTTGCTGCCGCCCGGCTTGTCCACGCTCGACAGGTATCGCTCGCGGAACTCCTGATCCGTTTCGCGGTTTCTGCCGCCCACGGTTGCCGCAGCGTTGGTGACGCTGATTGCAGCCGCCAGAGGTGTGACAACGGTGTCAATCGTCCCCGCGGCCACATTTCCGTCCGGTCCTGCCTCAAACGCCTGGATCGGCACAGTGGCCGTGCCGCTGCTGCCGATGGTCACGTCCTCCAGAGTTACGAAGCGTTGATTGTTGCGCGCCTGCACGATGAAGCCTGCGTAGATCGTCGCACCGGCGTCGCCGGTGATCGTGATGCTGCCGGTCGCTTTCTGCGCCGCCAGCACGCGGATGCCGATAAACGCGCCCAGACGGGCCAGGCTGACGCCCGCAGCTGTGTCGATGAAGCCGCTGTTGTAGACGTCCTCGGCCAGCTGCCAGGTCAGACCGGCAAACCACGCGAAGATGCGCAGGAAGATGCCCAGCGGGCTGCGAACGGACAGGTTGACGGTGCTGCCGAACAGCTCCTTCGCCTTTACCTCGAAGGCGTCCAGCAGGTCCGCATAACTCGGCCGAAGGAATCCGCGTTCAGTTAATCCCCAGTTGTCGTTCACGCTTTCACCTCCAGACTGATGGGGGTCCCATCTTTCAGCCGTCCGGTGAAGGTTGCGGCGATGCTGCGGCCGCTGCGCGTCACGGTCAGGCTGTCGATGTATTGCACGTTGGTCTCCTGGAAGATCGCCGTGCGGAGGACGGTTTCAGCGTCGCCGTCACCGTCCCCGATGATTTGGTCATAGTCGGTGCCGTGGTCTGTGTCCAGGAACCACTCACCCTTGAAGGTCTCCAGCGTCAGTCGGACGCATTGGGCGACGGTTTCGGCGTCGCCGATCAGCTCCAGACTTCCGCTGTCGTCCAGTACCAGGTCTTGCGTCTCTTGGTCAATTTTCAGTGTGATGTTCTCCATTTGGCCTCCTTACTGCGGGCCGCCCGTCGTGCCGCCGCTATCGCCTGGATGCGTGTGCGTCGTCATTTCAATGCCGCCAGCTGATAGTGTGCCGGTCACGGTGACGTTGCCGTTGATCTTCACACCATCGGCAGAAACGGCGATATAGGTGCCGCCAGCCGCCACCACGACGGCGTTGCCAGGCAGGCCGGTCGGGGCCTTTCCGTCCGGGCAGACGCCACCGACGAACAGCCCGTCCTCCGGCGCGTGATTGCGGGCCGTGTTCGGCTCCGCCTCCGCGCCGGTTTGAAGAACTGCATCGGCGTCGAAGTCCGACACGATTACCCAGCCGACGTCGCCGCGCTTGTACCACGGGCGGATCGTGAACTCGCCCGCACACAGGCAGGCGACGCGTAGCCCCATCAGCGGGGCCGCGCTGGCGTACTGGCCGTCGATGCTCTCTTTCACCAGCGGCTGCACGTCCACGGTCATTTTGTCAGGATAAAAAGCCAGGACCTTGACAGGCATGGAGACGCGGACGCCCGCCCTGTTCTTCTCGCTCTCAGCGGCGCGCAGGTCTGATTGTTTACTTCCGTAACTCATGCCGGTTTTACCTCCACGGTAGTTTTCCAGTTGCCGGACCGCGTTCCCTCATGGACGCCAGAGACCACCATGAAGGTGCCGTTGGTCTGGCTGTCGCGGATCACGATCTTGTCGGCGACGCCGATGTGATAATTCAGCAGACAGTCGCGGGACAGGTTGCCCTCGTCTTCTGCCTGCTGGCTGCGTGTCTTCTCCGTCGCCGTGGTCTTCGTGTTGATGTTCTGGCTCTCTGATGTCGATGCCGATTTCAGCAGGCCCGTCTGCGGCGTCAGCAGATAGCCGGTCGTGATCCCTTCCTCTGGCGGGTTTATGATGATCTGCCCGCAGCGGATCACCAGCCTGGACTTGCAGTCGCTGCAGGCGATCTCTGTCAGCACGTCTTTCAGCTTCCCGCGGCAGACGCGGCAGCCTGGGTAGTGCTTGTTCTCTGCCAGCTTCACCATCGCCACCTCCACGCCGAAGATGTTCAGCAGGTCGTCGATGATGTCCTTGGCGTACATTCCCGCCTTGTATGTCTTGTTGACATAGGTGCCCAGCCATTCCTCCAGGCAGTCGGCCGCCGTGATCTTGGTGATGATGTCCAGGTTTTCGTGCTGGTGGGAATAGTCCGCGATAGCGCCGACGAAGATGCAGCCGACGTCGCCCTTGTAGCCCGCGGTGATAATGACGGCGTCGCCTTTTTTCAGCGACGCCCTTGTAGACGGAGACAGGTTGTAGACCTCCAACTGGGCGGTCGATACCTTCGCGCGATCCTCGAACTGCACCTTGAAGGAAAAGTTCAGCCCGTCCAGCGTGTATTGATTGCCGCCCAGCGTCAGGGTGGCCTGTCTTAGCCACATGCGCATCAGCTCTCACCCCCTGGCCGGTCGAACAGATACAGGCGCACCTTCGTGCCGAAGTTGTCGTAGGTGATCGTGTCAATCTCGTCGCCGGTCAGGCACAGCGGGCAGATCACCGGCAGCGGGTAGCGTTCGTCGTTGAAGGCTTCAAACAGCGGCTTGCCGTAGCGAAGCACTTCGCCGTAGACCAGCGGCGTGTTGCCGCCGCTGTTGCTGATCTCCAGGCTGACGGTGAAGAAGTCCGCCGCTTCGTTGTAGGCGAACGTCATGCGGTAGGTGCGGTCTGTCAGCTTCACCAGTAACGAACAGGGAACACGATCACTGTCAACGTCGATAAAGTGGATTTCCTGTCCGCTCTCGATCAATTTCACTTAATCGCCTCCCTGTTGTACCCTGCATAGCTGGGGTTTGTCCGTCCTGTCGCCACGGACGGGTTTGTGTTCTTGCTGTTGAAGCTCGCCACATAGGCAGCATAATCGCTGCCCGTTGTCACCAGCCCGTTCTGCGTGGTGGACTTCGCAGACTTGGCCGCCGACGCCGCCACCGGCGCGCTGGCGTCCTGTTGGCTCATGGCTGGGGCCTGAATGTCAACGAACGCAGCCGACGTGATCGTGATCTGCTGGAAGCTCACGGTGAAGCCGAAGCCCGCAGCGTTGTCAGGGGTGCGGGTCCGTTTCAGGTTGATGATCAACAAATTGTTGAACGCCTCCGCGCCCCTGTAGGTCAGAAGGTCGCGGTTGCGCCACATCGCCTCCAGCGTCGCATAGCCCGCGGCGGTGGAGACGATGCCGGTGATAGAGAACTTGATCGGGTCCAGAACGGCGTGGTCGGTGATCTTACCGCCGCCCTCGATGGGGTTGCTTGTCACCTGGCTGGACATGGTGGGGGACTCGTTGGTGATAGTGCCCGTGCGGTCGAACACTACCGTCCCACTGTCGCCGCTCAGAATATAAGACATTCGTCACCCCTCCTTACGCCAGAGACGCCTGCAGCGCCTCGATGTTCGTGTCCTCGTTCTGCATCTGTCGGTAGGCGTCGCGGCACATTTGCAGGAACCACGTCTTCGTCTGCTCCTTCTCCTCGTCGCTGGCGTTGCCGGACATGGTAACGCTGATCTGCGGGGCGAAGGTGACAGACTTGGAGTGGCGGGACGTGTTGATGATATTCTCGGTCTGATCCGCAGGGATGATCTGGCTGCCGCTCGGCAGGATTGCCATTTCGCCGCCCTGCTCGTTGATGCGGGTCAGGCCGCCGCCGAAGTCGTTCGTGCCGCTGGCATGGCCCTGCACGGGTGTCGAAGTAACGCCGCCCGTGCTGATCGTGATGCTGCCCACGCTGTTGATGGCGTTTTTCAGCTTTTGCAGCTCTGTGATCGTCGCCGACACGGCGCTGGCTGCCGCCGTCTTCATGCGGTCCCACGCGCTTTCTGCCTGCGCCGCCATAGCGCCGTAGGTGTCGTTCGCGCTGGTGCCGATTTCCTCCAAGCCGCTGGTCGCCGTCTCTTTGGCGGCTCCCCAGCTTTCCTCGGCCATGATCGGGGCGGTGTCCATCGCGGACTGGATCGCGCCGGTGTAGGCACTGGTGTCCGGAATTTCAACCGCAGGCATTTCTATCGTGCCGATGTCCGGAATGGACGACGCCACGCTGTTGGTACTCTCGGCCAGGTCCTCCATGCCGCCCTGTGCTTCCTTTGCGCCGCCGAACAGCTTGTCGAAGAAGTTCACCACAGCACCCACGCCGTCAGCTACCCAGCCGATGATCGTGCCGATCACATCGGCGACGACGGTCAGTATCTGGCCGATCACCTGTAGGATCGGGGCGATGGCTTGCAGCAGCGGGGCCACGACGCCCAGCAGCTGCGCGATGGGCGGCAGGATCGCCGACGCGATCGTGGAGATGATCGGCATGAGCGGGACCAGGATGTCATTGCACACGACGTTCAGGATCGTGGTCAGCGGGGGCAGCAGCGCACCCACCAGCATGGACAGGATCGACGCCAGCGGGGGCAGCAGCGTTGCCGCCAGATTCCCGATCACGGGGATCAGCGGCTGCATCACTTGGAAGATCAGTGCCAGCGCATCGCAGAACACAGGCAGCAGCTGGCTGCCCAGCTGCACCAGGATCGGGATCGCCTGCGACAGACCGTCCGCCAGCAGGTCCACCAGCTGCATGAGCATCGGCTCAATGGTGGGCCAGCTGTCGATGATCGTGTTGAAGAAGGTCGTCAGCACGGGGGTGAACTTCGCACCAGCATCAGCCAGGAAGTCCGCCCATATACCCTTGACGCCCTTGACGCTGTTGGTGTAAGAACCTGCCGTGCGGGTGACGTCCTGCTGCGCGTCGCCGGTCTGCGCCAGGATCGCGTTCCAGCGTACCTGCACCTTCGTGGCTTCATCCAGTGTGTTGAACTCGTCAGTGATCCCCATCTGGAGCATGGACTGCTTGATGGCCGTATCGTTCAAAACGATGCCCATGCTTTTCAGGCCCTCGGTCTCGCCCATCAGGCCGCTGCGCAGCTTGTTGAAGGCGTCCTCGTCAGCCAGGTTGTTGAAGCTGGCAAGGTCATAAGACAGACTGGTCATCATTTCCGACATGACGGAGGCGTCCTCCGCACCCATGCCGATGCCCGTGAAGATTGCGCCACTGTCGGCCAGGAAGCCCTTCACTTCGTTTTTGCTGCGGTGTGCAGCAGCCGCGAAGTTCTCAGCCCAGCTGTTCGTAGCGTCCGCAGCGCCTTTGAATACGGTCTCGAACTTTGAGTTAGTTTCTTCCGCGTTGGCTGCGGCGTCGATAGCTGTGCTGCAGAACTCTTTGATCGCTTCGACGCCTTTCTTGATGATGGCAAGGCCCGCGGCAGCTGCCGCCACCTTTTTCAGAACGCCGACCAGGTTTTCACCCGCGCCCGTGCCCTTTTTGCCCATATCATCCAGCCTGCGGCCGGTGTCGTCCGCTTGGGTCCCCAGGCTCCTGGCGTCTTCCTCTGCGCCGTTCAGAGCCTTGCCCAGCGTGGCCTTGATGGTCTGAATCGGATGCTTGAAGGCGTTCCCGATGTCCGTCGCCACGCTTTTAGTCGCCGCCCCCATGCCTTTGAATTTTGCCTGGACATTGGAGACGGCAGCCCCCAGGCCGGTGCGCAGCGTCTTCGCAAGGCTGTCGCCCTGCTTGATGCTCTCCAGCATGGCGCTGCGCACGCTGGTGCCCATTTTTGTGCCCGCGCCGGACACGTTGTTAAAAGCAGCGGTGGCGCGGGTGCCGACGTCGGTCAGGCTGGTGCCGATCTGCTCCAGCTTGTCGGCGGTCTGCTCGGCTTCTTCCTGCGCCTTCCGCTGCTTTTCGTTTAATTCGTCCAGGGGTGCGGTGTCTGTTCCAAACTGCACCCCGAAGGATAGGCTGCGGCTGTCTGCCATAACACCCCTCCTATTCTTTCTGCTGTTGTTCTTTCAGCTGCTGGACAAACATCTTTTTGGCGGCGATGCACTCGTAATATTCGGCCATGTCCATGGATTTCAGGTCCCTGTACGTCAGGCCGTCGCCGTCAAAAAGCATAAACCAGAACTGCTTATTTCTTGTCGCTCGCCGCTGCGCCGCTTCCGGACTTCTTTCCCGGTCGAAGAAAGCGTTCGATCTCGCGGATCAGCAGCTCCGGCGTTTCGATGTCCTCGTTTTCCTCGAACGCTTTCAGGCCCTTGCTTGCCACGTTGGCCGGGGACGTAACGACATTCTTGAACATGATGTCCATATAGCGCGCCGTGTCGCGGCTGCCGCTGCCGGTCATGCCGCACTTGTCGTTCTGCTCGAAGTACCACTGCGGGGAAACGCTCTGCAATTCGTAGTCGGTCCCCAGCACATTAACGGTTTCATGTCTTGCCATTTTGAATCTAAACCACCTTTCTGGAATGTTCGGAGGGCATGTCACCATGCCCTCCGCGTTGTATTTCGGTAAACGCCCCCGCAGCTGCGGGGTGCCGCGCCTGCGGCCCATCAGTCTCTGAACACCATCGTCGGGACGTAGATAGAGACCTCAATGGAGCCGCTGTCGTCGCCGCCCTCGAACTTCGGGACTTTCAGGATGCGGCAGTCCTGATGGCTGATGATGAAGCCGCCGTCGTCGTTTGCGTTGCGCAGCGTGACAGCCACCTGCGCACGATCCTGCGCCAGACGGCGCAGGCGGACCAGCGACGCGCTGGAGCCGAACAGGGTAAACTTAATCGTGCCGGACCTGTCGGCGTTCAGAGCGTACACAGTGTCGCCCTGGATGCCCGTTGTGGGGGTCACGGCGTCCTTGTTATGCTCTGCACTGACTTTGCTGCCGTCAGCATAGCCGGTCACTTTTGCGCCAGCTACGATCAGGGAGATTTTCTCAGGATCAAATACCATGGGTTTTCCCTCCTTATTCGTTGGCCGTCACCAGAGCGACGGTCAGGGTGCCGGTAACTTTGACGCCGTGGACGCCGCCGCGGACGGACTTACCGACGATGGCGAGGCCATGTCCGAAGACGACCTCAAGCGCCTTGG
>OHKU01000862.1_pt1 | contig 15472 bp, 16 predicted proteins | sample 1568911 | NCBI WGS metagenome assembly OHKU01 (sample SAMEA3879574, study PRJEB24766) | human gut metagenome | biome: human-associated habitat; feature: feces | place: USA | collected 1985/1987
ATCAATCAAACAGACGCTTCTGTTTTTGATGTACTTACTTATCACAAGCGGGTACAGTCTCCTTTAATTAATCTTATATCTAATACTATGAAAAACACAATTATATAACACACCTCCACAGAAAAAGTTCGAAGGGGTATGTGCGTTTTTATCATTTGTTTATATCTTTGTAGAAAAATTATACGAACGTATGGAATATAAGTATGATGAGGAAAGTGTGAATGCCCTGATGAAGTGGGCTGAGAACACACAGTTACCCAAAGAGTTACAGCTAAGTGAGGCCGAAAATATTATGAATCTTAAGCAATATGTGGTGGCAAATATAAATGATATCAAAGCACATTACCCGGATGAGTTTTACAATCCAGCCATTACGCGTCTGTACAGACTGAAGGAAAAACTGGAAGGAGAAAGAACCACGGAGTAGAACAGAACTCCGTGGTAGAAATCTTATTATAGCTTGATTTTCAACATCTTTCCACTGTATCCCTCTACTGAGATTTCCGTAGCCTTATAAGGCAGCAAACTAATACTTTCCGTCTTTCCGGTTAACAAATCTACTGCCGGATAAATATCCATCTGCGGTATTTGCAGGAAATCAAAGGCATGAGAAGGCACATTGATAGCTACATCTACTGAAATGTGGTCAAAGTTCACGATAATGAACAACAATTCTTTTCCAGCTTTGCGCAAGAATGTGTATTGCTTATGCTCATTGAAGCGCCAGCCATTTGTGTTGGCATACATCAGATCGAAGAATTCTCCTTCAGTGATTGCTTTTTCTTTGTTGCAAAGCGTCAGGATGCGTTGGTAGATACTATAGATGTGTTTTTGGTCTTCCGTCAGCATCTTGCCATCGAACTTCCCACCATTCCGCCAGCGACGAATGGTATCCACGCTCCAATAATCAAAAATAGTGGTACGCCCGTCTCTGCCACTGAAACCTTCACTATCCATGCCCAGTTCACCGAATTCCTGCCCGAAATAAATCATCATCGGATTGGTATTCATACAAGCTGAAACAATCAATCCCGGAATGGCTTTACGCGGATTTCCGGCGAAGAAATCAGAAGCAATGCGCTGTTCGTCATGGTTCTCCAGGAAATTCATCATCCGTTTCTCGATGCCACCCAGACTTTGCCAGGAACGGGTAATGGCCATAGCCGAATCATAGCCGCAAATCACATTGCGAAGCGTATCATAAAGCCCTACCTTATCATATAGATAATCAAATTTTCCGCGGAATAAGTAATTCTGATATTCTGCCGGATTATAAACCTCTGCAATGAATAACAAATCAGGATGCTTCTCTTTCACTTGTGGAATCACCCATTCCCAGAACTCAACCGGAACCATTTCCGCCATATCACAACGAAAACCGTCAATATTCTTGTCTGCCCAGAAAAGAAGGATATCTAGCATCTTTGTCCAGGTGTCCGGAGTGGGATTGAAGTGACAGGTTCCACCATTCTGATAATCCACTCCATAATTCAGCTTTACGGTTTCGTACCAGTCGGCAATGTTGGGATAAGCGTCGAAACGATTGTTTCCCGTAGCCTTGGCAGGACATTCTTTATAAGGTTCCGCAGCCGATCCTTTCATATCAAACTGACCGTGCAATTCGGATTGAGGGATATAGTAAAAATTATTATATGGGCTGAAAGCGTAATTAGGATCATCATTTGCACCCAACTGTGAAGTTCCGTCAGGTTGTGCATCCGAATGATATTGGCGGGCAACATGATTCGGAACAAAATCAATAATGACTTTCAGACCGCTACGATGAGTACGTTGTACCAGATTTTCAAATTCCTTCATACGTTCCTGTACATCGTTTGCCAAGTCCGGATCCACGTCATAATAATCCTTGATGGCATAAGGAGAGCCTGCTTTTCCCTTAACAATAGCCGGATGATCGGGACGTATGTTGTAACGGCGATAATCCGTTTGCGTGGCATGTTCTATGATACCGGTATACCAAATATGGGTGGCTCCCAACTTCTTTATTTCATTGAGTGCCTTGGCTGTAAAGTCCGCCATTTTACCGCATCCGTTTTCCGTTATGTTCCCGTTATTGATGCAGTGATTATGATTGTTACCAAACAAGCGCGTAAACACTTGATAGATAATCATTTTTTCATCTTTCCCCATTCTATTTTTATTTTATGATTTGATAATTACTTTCATCTTTCCAGATGGTTCCCTGATCCGCTTTCAACTGATCCAGAAGAGTGTTAGCGGCATTGTATCCCTGCATAAATATCTCTTCTGCTTTTTCCAGTTCGGTATTGCTGTATCCCTCCAGGTTATACGGTTCTATTAATAAGTCCGCTTTTTCCCGTTCAGGGAATGTATTGGCACGGAACATGAAGTGGTAGGAACGCATGGCAATACTTACAATATTCATCTTATATTTGTGCGCCAGTAGCGGACTAACATTTACTGCCACCACTTTGCTGCAAACACGCCGGATGGTAGATACAGGTAAGTTCATAAATACCCCACCATCTACATAATGCGTTCCTTCTATTTTTACAGGAGAGAAGAGGACAGGCATACAGCAGGAAGCTGCCACACGTTCGGCAATATTCCCTTTGTGGAAATGCACCACACGTCCGTGATCGAGGTCGGTTGCAGTGATGATGAGAGGTATTTGCAATTCTTCCATCGTCTTTGCTTTCAGATTGGTTTTCAGGAAATCAATAAATTCGCCTAACTCGAACAATCCCACTTTTGGTATGACTAATTTGGTCAGGTCCTGGAACTTATGCCCGGAGAAGTAATCCAGCACTTTATGCGGTTCGTTGCCGTCTGCATAAAACACGCCTGCCAAAGCCCCTGCGCTTACTCCCGAAAGGATATTAGGTTTGATGTCATGTTCCAACAATGACTGCATCACGCCCAGATGCGCGAAACCCTTGATAAAACCACCGCTCAAAGCATATCCTATAGGATATTTGTTCGTAAACCAATTATTTGATGTTGCCTCCATGTAAAAAAACTACCATATATTTGTTCGCCACGAAATTAGTGATTTTATTGTAGGTTGAAAGTAAAAAGGGAGAAAAATGTGCTAAGTATAGAGAAAAAGCAACGCCTGCCCCCAATTTATTCAATCGAAGACAGGCGTCAGTGGGAATCGGGAAAATATTTAATCAAAAGCCGAAATCATCCACCTGAATTTCTTCCTGATGATTATCGGTGAAGGGTTTAGCCTCTTGCTGTACGGCATTTCCTTCGATGTATACGGCGCGGAAGGGGCGGGCAGGGCAGACGTATTCACAACCGCCACAACCTACACAAATTTCCGTATCTATATGAGGAATTGTCAATCCGTCCTTGAAAGGAATCATCGACAGAGCTTGCGTAGGACAATGTTCCGAACAAGCCCCACAACTGGTTCCGTCACGGTAGACGATGCAGTTCTCTTCGATGAAGACAACTTTACCCATCTGTGTCAGGTGTTTCTGCTCTTTCGTCAATGGCAGGATAGCTCCATTCGGACAGACATCCCCGCATACGGTACAATCAAAATTACAGAAACCTTTTTCAAAGAAAACGGTCGGCTGCATCATTCCCCCTAAACCATACTCCATAAAAGCAGGCTTCAGTACATGAGAGGGGCATTTGCTGACACACAGGTGGCACGAGGTGCAATGTGCCTGAAAATGTTCCTGACTGATAGATCCCGGCGGTGTTATAGGCGTCTGACGTTTATCACTTTTCATTCCGGCTGCCGCAGCTGCTACGTTCTGGGCTTGTGCCATAACTTTAGGAGTTGCGGCGGCAGTTGTCAGCCCGGCAAGTAAAAAACGGCGTTTGGAAGCGTCAGTCACCTGTTTCTCTGTTTTGAGGGGAGTGGTATAACTAAGTGCATTCTGGCGACATTCACCCAGACAATCGAAACAATCTACGCAACGACTGTAGTCAATAGTCTGTTCCGGACTATTAATACATGAGGCTTTGCATTTAGTGGCACACAGTCCGCAATGATTGCATTTTTCTGTATCGATACGTACTTTAAACAGTGAGAAGCGACTCAGAAAGCCAAGCAACGTACCTACCGGGCATATTGTGTTACACCAGGTACGTCCGTATTTCCATGCCAGAAAGCCAATCACCAAGAACGTTAACAGTCCGATAATAAAGGACGAGATGCTCAGGAGAGAAACGTCCACCTGATAGAAAGTATAGTTATTGAAACTTGAAAATATGCTTTCCAGCAAATTGTTCCCTAACATATACACAGGTTTAAACACATTGGCCGTCATACGCCCGAAAGCGCTGTAAGGATCGAGCAGACCTAAAATGACCGTAAATCCAAAAAGAAAAGCTATTGCTGTTACACCCAATACTCCCCAACGCAGCATATTCTTGGCAGGCGAATAGCGGAAACGTTTCTTTTTCTTTGCCGTTTTTTTAGAAATCCAGGTCACTATGTCCTGAAAGATACCCATCGGACAAAGGGTGGAGCAATAGATACGACCCAATAACAAAGTGATCAGTACTGCCAAAATAATAAAACTGAGTGACATCAATGCCGGTACAAACTGTATATGCGCCAGTCTGTGGAAACTATTTGGCAATATTTCCGCAAAATCCAGAAAATAAAAAGTTATCAGCCCGAAGATGACAACGGACAGTATAATACGTGCTTTTCTCAACATAAATGTGTATACTTTATATAGCTTGAATTAAAGTCTAATACGCTTTACATTCAGCTTATCCAAATCCATCGTTCCAATCTTTAATGCCTGCCCGTTAGCAAGGTGAGCCACGCTTTCAAGCGGCATTTCGCGAACTTGGTTAAAGAATTTGGTGGCAGCTGTATCTACGGCTACAATGTCCTGTGAAATAAATAATCCCTTGGTTAATACTACATCCGAAGCAGAACGTCCTCGCGGGCCATTCGTTTTCAAAACGCGATAGGCATCCACCACATTCAGCACTGCTTTTTTATCCATTGTGCAGATATCGGCAATACATTGCTGCAAGTCGTTGGAATGGAAGAAACCGCGATCCCAGACAATACCCATGTGATTCTTCATGGAAATCGTCAGATTGGCACCTCCATGGTTTTTCAGGATGGGTACATTGATCCATACATCACTATTCAGAATGGCTTCGTGTACCTTGGCACTTTTCATGCGTACACCTTTGGGCAATGAGACTGGTTTGTAGTAGCTTTCCAGATGAGCCGGCATAACCTTGGCACCCGCAGCTTTGGCAGCTTCTTCAATGCCACTGTTCTTGTAGCACTTCTGCCAGTCATCGCAAGTATGATCAAAAACCGTAACCTCCTTGGCACCTGCGGCAAGACATTGCTTCACAATTTCCGCAACGAGCTTCGGATTCGTATTACCGGCCAGTTCGGGCACTTTATCCCAACCGATATTCGGTTTAACCACTACCTTTTGTCCCGGTTTTATAAACTGTTTCATGCCACCTATTTCTGTAATAGCACGCCTGAACATCGTTTCCGGTTCTCCACCCATCACAGCTACCAGATCCACCTTGCCACCGCCAGCATTTGTCAACTTTTGCGCCAGTATGTCCATTGCTTCGGAACGCTGTACGGTCATCACCGCACCCGTTACCGCCAGAGTCTTTAAGAAATCCCTTCTATCCATAGGCCCTTTTCAAATTATTAATTGCTAATTATTAATTACTTATAGTATCCACGGGAACTTAAAACACGTCTCGTCAAACAAGGCATAATCTGCCGTACCATTGACTGCGAATGTTTTTATCATACGTGCCTCTTTTAGTAATTCGCACGCCAGACGAATGGTAGAGCCTGTCTTAATACGGTCATCTACCAATAAGATGCTTTTATCTTTAAAATCAAAGTCAACCGGAGTAAGCAACTGGGGTGCATCGTACTTCGGATGTTGGTATTCATCCCGCAAATTGATACGTAGCAGATGCACTTCTTTTTGCAATCGCTGGTTGATGATACCTGCCGGAACGATACCGCCATTAGCAATAGCCACGATCATATCAAAATCATCGTGGAATTCAATTGTGCGGAAGCGTTCCAGCACTTCTTCCATTGTTTTTGCCATATTGATATGGGAGATAGTCTATTATTAAAGTTTGGAAATAGCTTTCAGCAGAGCGTAACCACCGAACCATTGGATCAGCATACCCGGAATGCCGATACGGAAATCTTGTACGGCCAGGAAGAAGTTACCACATATAGCCCATTCAAAAACAGTGCCTATCACCTGGTAAGCAAGAATCACACCAAGCAATGCAACTAAGGATATCTTTTTTGTATATCGTGCAGCAAATGCAGCGGCTCCTGCAAGCAAACCGGATTTAATGAGCAACACAGGCAATGCGGCGGCAGCGGGCATGCCAAACAATAAATGATTAATCACCGGAGAAAGTAAAGCCGTAAGCAGTCCTACACGGAAGCCGAATTTATAGGCGGCAATCAGTGTAAAGAAATAGATAGGCAGCAAAGTCGGTCCACCCATGGGAACCAAATGGCAAAGCTGCGGCAATGCTATATTTCCTGCAACAAATAGGAATACGAATAAATAGGTCTTTACGTTGCTGAACGACAAAGAGTAGAGTTTAGCAGATGTTTCCATTATTCAATAAATTAGATTTTAATTTGTTATTATTATGTTTCTTCAAAATACAAAAGTAGGAGATGAGCGTTCATTTTGTTTGAAGATTTGTCTCAATCCTTACAGGTTTTGTATCGGTATGTTTGTATTAAGACTCTTTTGGACGAAAAAGGTTTAAATCTTCACCAATTCATATTGCATATTGCCCAATCCGATCTTTCCCGCATGGCGCAATCCGGCCAGCCAGTCCGTATCCGGGTGCATCATGTGGAACTTGTCATGGCCGCACAAATCATCGTGCTCATGTCCGGCAGAAAGGCGGTTACCTGTGTGCAGTATAGGAGCTTGGATGACCATATCCGCGCATGCTTTATCCAGAGCCACCGGGTCTGTAGAAGCCAGAATACCGAGGTCAGGGACAATGGCGGCATCATTATGATTCCAACAGTCACATTCCGGAGATACATTCATTATAAAACTGATGTGGAAATTGGGCTTATCTTTCACTACGGCCAGTGAATATTCGGCAATCTTATAGTTTAAGCGTTCGGACGTATCTTCATCGCCCATAATGGCGCCGTCATACTGGCACAAGGCGACACACTGTCCGCAACCTACGCATTTAGTGTAATCTATTTCTGCTTTGCGTCCTGCATTCAGGTGTACGGCATCGTGTGCACAGTGCTTCACGCAGATATTGCAGCCGATGCAATTTTCTGTATCTATTTTGGGTTGAGAGGCAGAATGCAGTTCCAGTTTTCCGGCTACGCTGGCACAGCCCATGCCTAAATTCTTTAAAGCTCCGCCAAAGCCGGCCTGTTCGTGCCCTTTAAAGTGATTCATGCTGATGATAATATCCGCATCGGCTATGGCAGTACCAATCTTGGGGGCGGTACAGTACTCACCGTTCAAGGGAATTTCCCGGCAATCCGTACCTTTTAATCCATCTCCGATGATGACCTGGCATTGGGCGGATATAGGATTATAACCGTTTTCCATTGCGCTTTGCAGGTGATCGACGGCATTGGCACGACGGCCTGAATATAGTGTGTTACAGTCCGTCAAGAAAGGTTTCGCACCATTGTTGCGCAATAGGTTTGCCATGCGAGCCGCGTAGTTCGGACGAAGATAAGCAAGGTTTCCCGGCTCACCGAAGTGAATCTTGATAGCGACAAAACTGTCTTTTAAGGGTAGCTGTTCAATACCTGCCCGCTTTACCAGGCGCTCCATCTTATCCAGAAGATTGGAAGTAGGAGAGGTACGCAGGTCTGTGTAGTAGACTTTTGATGTTTCCATATTACCTATTTATAGTTATAATATGTGCAAAAATAAGAGATATTATCCATATAAATAGGTATAGAAACAAAAAAAGTAGCGAAGTTCTTTCGCTACTTTAATTTGGCATTATCCTAACGGATCATCCTCTATACCACCGTCACCTCCCTGGCTACCGCCGCTACCGTTACCACCGGAACTGCTTCCATCCGTATAATCTGTATCAATGGGAATGGCGCGGGTTACGCTCATTTCTCCCAAAGTACGTTGGAAAATCTTCCCTGAAGTGAATACAATACGCTTACGTACTATATTGCTTGCCGTAACACCTTCTGCGGTATCCGCACTTTTGGCCTTAATGGTGGGGCGAAAGATGCCGAACTCTCCCAATTGAACGCTCTTTCCGTCATCAATATCCTCCGCCATCATATCAACCAGACCGCTGACTACCAAATCTACCACTTTTCGATGGACTCCGCAAAGTCGACTGACCTTTGCACACGTTTTACTAAAACTCATCTGTCCCGAACGTACAGATTTTGCTACATACTTCTCAGTCTTTGTGTCGTCAAAGCCAAACACTCTCTTGGTCACTACATACTCTAAAGCCATAATAATTAAAGTTTAATAGGTTGAAAAAATAAGGTTTACTGTTGTCATTTGTTTCAGATGACTTTGCAAAGGTACTATACGGCACAAGGGAGATTGTCCCCTTTCGGTACCTTTAAACAAATAATTCGGAGGAAAATATTAATATACATTTCTATCTAAATAAGAACCAATACTTTACCCCAAATACCGTGCGATTCTTTTTTTATCTTTTTATCGTAAAACCTATATATTCACCTTTTAGATTTATAAACTTTATAATAATTCATTATGCAAATAGATGCAAGCATAATCACTATTCCAACAATTTGCAGGGAACCTATTTGCTCTTTCAACACTATTCTTGCACAAATAATGGCAACGGGAAGCTCTACAGTCATTAGTATAGAACTGATACCGACACCAATCTTTGAAATGCCGGAGGCAAACAAGGCTGTCGGAACAGTCGTACCCACAACGGCAAGAAATATAGCCCAACAGAAGAATTTGTCATTTAGATAATCACTTGACAGAATTATTTCACTGTTTATTGAAAATAGACACAATGAAGATCCCATCATTATAACCATGCTTTTAGTTTGCCAACGAACACTCTTGCTAACCCGACTGTTGGCTATGATATACACGGTATAAGTGAGTGAAGAGCTTAATGCAAACAGGACGCCTTTCATCGAAAACTCCCTTGCCCCAAGGATATTTCCAGCCATTATCGTTCCGACCAAGATAAATGAAACAGTAATCAATTCAGGTTTGGACGGTTTGCTTTTAAATATAAGCCATTCCAACAACAGGCTGAACCATGTGAACTGCATAAGGATGACGATAGCCAATGATGCCGAGATGTAACTTACGGATTCATAATAAAAGAAATTTGTTAGTCCGATAGCACTGCCTGTAAAAAGTAAGAATATAAAATTGCCGAAGGTCAACTTACCCTTGATATTCTTTCTTGTGGAAAAAGCATATATTGCAAGTAATAAGGCGGCGATAAAAGCCTGCCAAAAAGATATTTCAGCGGCATTGAAGCCTTTTGTGTACGATAGTTTCACAAAGGAAGACATCGTACCATACATGGTTCCACCGAGCAGAACCATGAAAATGTATTTCAGATTTTTCATTTCAAAGTTGTTTTTATATTAATAAAACCAAAAGATTTGGCTGAACAACCTTGAATAAGGAATAGGTATAATCCTTCTATTCCAATACCCTTGAAAGGTAGGAAAATGATATAAATGGAATCCGGTTGCTCAGCTTTTAGACTGCTACCGGGGGATTGTTTGTAGTAAACAGGTTATTGTAATACATCTGTAGTTCTCTTAAGAATATCTGCAAAGATAGGAAAAAACACGATAAATAGTACTACCTTTGTATGTTTAACAGTAAATACTAGTACTCACCAGATATTGAAGAATCAGATGAATAGCAATTATAAAGTTGGGGATTTAATTTATGATGCGAATATTTATGATGGAATGAATACCCATATAGATGATTTGCTATTTTACAAGCGATGGCTGCCTAAAAACAAGTCTGCCTGTATACTTGAACTTTGTTGCGGTACAGGCAGACTTACTATTCCGATAGCACAGGAAGGATATGATATCAGCGGGGTAGACTACACTGCTTCTATGCTTGAACAAGCGAAAGTAAAAGCTGCCGGAGCAGGATTAGAAATAGAATTTATTGAGGCTGACATCAGAATTCTCGATTTAAAGAAGAAATATGACCTTGTCTTTATTCCTTTCAATTCGATCCATCATTTATATCAAAATGAAGATTTGTTTAAAGCATTACGTGTGGTTAAAAATCATCTCAAAGCAGGAGGCATATTTTTGTTAGATTGTTTTAATCCCAATATCCAATACATTGTAGAACATGAAAAAGAGCCAATAGAAATTGCTGAATATACCACCAAAGATGGGAGAGAAGTATTGATAAAGCAGATGATGCGATACGAGAGCAAAACTCAGATAAATCGCATAGAATGGCACTATTTCATTAATGGTGAGTTTGATTCTGTTCAAAATTTGGATATGAGGCTATTCTTTCCTCAAGAGTTAGATTCATACCTGGAATGGAACGGTTTTGAAATTCTTCATAAGTTTGGCAGTTTTGAAGAAGAAGCATTTTGTGATTATTCGGAAAAACAGATTTTTGTTTGCCAATGAGCTATTAATGAATAATATGAAAGAACTATCTACAAGAAAGCATGAGAATCATAGATCATAAACCTGTTTTATTTGAAAAGTCCGCTCATAACATTTGGACCGACCCGTATATTCAGCAGCAGATATTAAAAGATCACCTTGATCCGCAATCTGATGGTGCCAGCCGAAAGCGGGAATCAGTTCTGAAGATAGTGGATTTCATACTCCAGCACACAAAGCCCCAAAGTCATTTGCTTGATTTAGGTTGCGGTCCGGGACTGTACACATCGCTTTTAGCAGATAAGGATTATATGGTGACGGGCATTGATTTTAATAAAGCTTCTATAGAATATGCCATTGGAAAACGGGAGGAAATCAACTATATTTTGGGTGACTACATCAATAATTATCCTATGGGTAAGTACGATGCAATCACCATGATCTATTGTGATATGGGAACCCATCCGGATAGTGATCGCGACCGATTGCTGGACAATATATATTTTTCGCTGACTGATGGAGGTATTCTCATTTTTGATGTTTTCTCGGAAGGGATTATTGATGACAGACAGGAAAGCCGGGATTGGAAATATGCCCCTTGCGGTGGGTTCTGGAATGAAAGTGAATATTTACTTCTAAGCCAAACATTCCATTATCCGGAGAACAAAGTTTTTGCATATCAATATAACCTGATACTTGAAGACACAGCCAAACATTTCATCATTTGGGAAAGGTATTATTCGGAGGAAGAAATAACAAGTATATTGAAAAAGGTAGGATTCCGCAAAATTACACTTTCAATATATAATGGTTTATTCTCCCAAGCGGAAATCGCTAACATTATCGTGAGACAAAGAAATTTCTTCAAAACGACTTGTGCAGCTGCCTTTTTGAGGACACTGGCTACTGATGCCCAAATAGATGTTCTTGGGATAACAATTCTTGTATAGACGAACCATGTTCCATCTTTTCTTGTCGATGGAATAATAGCTGGCAATGGTTTTTGTATCAGATGAAATCTTCAGGTAAACAGATGAAACATCTAATTTATCATGATTATTATCATCGGATGTTCCTTGTGTTCTTACTGTAACAATACGGTGGTTACCGTATTCATCCTGTTCAAATGCCAGTTTCTGCCAGAGTGAATCACAAGAATATACAAAAAGGTCAGCTGCATTATACAATCCCTCCGTTGTGAATTCCGGAGTAACCTTGGCTATTAACGTAAAAGGTTTCGTGTTCTCAACGGGGACAAGCAGAATAGGAAGCGTTGTATTTGACAGTTTTCCATTCGGGTCACTGAAGAAATCCAGTCCTTCGGCACAATGGAATTCCAATGCGCCATCATCAAGCAGTTTCACGCAATTTTCAGCTCCATTGATGGCATTAGTGAAAGTGATGTTTCCCGCACTGATTTTGCAATCTGTAACTTTGTTCATAACTGTTTCGTTCATTGTTTGTTGAGACTCATCTTGCTTAGCAGAATTGTTAGATTGGCAAGAAGCCAATATGATGCTTCCTGCAAGAATTACTTGACAAATAGTATTACTTTTCATTGCTTAATAGATTATGAATGATTAATTTTTTGCAAAAATAGTCTGTTTCGACCATTCACACAATGGTGAAAAATAACCAAATTCATAAAGGGACAATAAACTGGTTTGGGAAAGCATCACGAATTAGTGATATACAGCACATCGATATTCTGATTACACGAAAAGTCCGGTTAGTTGAGGAACAATTAGCTTATGGAGATGTTTTTAATCTTATACTATAGAATTAATTCTATGGGTATCCTGAAGTTTTTTAGCTCTAAGGAAAAGTATAATAGTATTATAACATTTTACAGCATTATGAATTTAGACGAAGTCCTCCATTATCGTCGCTCTGTGCGAGCGTATGACAGAACAAAACTGATAGATCCGGAACGAATAAAACATTGTCTGGAATTGGCAACATTAGCTCCCAACAGCTCGGATATGCAGTTGTGGGAGTTCTATCATATCACTCAGCCCGAATTACTGGCAAAGGTTTCAAGAGCTTGTCTCGATCAGAAAGCCACTTCTACAGCTTCACAAATAGTCGTTTTCGTGGTGCGGCGTGATTGGTACAGGAAACATGCGCGGTTTGTACTTGACTTCGAGCGGGAGAATATCCGGCGTTACAGTCCGAAAGAACGTCAGGCCAAACGCATCAAAAACCGGGAATTATACTATGGCAAATTGATGCCGTTTGTTTATGCCCGTTTCTTTGGAATTTTGGGATTATTCAGAAAACTACTGGTTAATATCATCAGCATTTTCCGCCCGATAATGCTCGAAGTCTCCGAAAATGATATGCGCGTGACTGCCCATAAATCTTGTGCACTCGCTGCTCAAACGTTTATGATTGCTATGGCAAACGAAGGGTATGACACTTGTCCTCTGGAAGGTTTAGATAGCCGTCGGCTAAAAAGGATACTGAAATTGCCTCATGGTGCTGAAATAAATATGGTTATCCCCTGTGGAATACGGGACGGAAATAAAGGAATTTGGGGAGAACGGTGCAGAGTACCATTTGATGAAGTTTATCGTAGAATTTAAAGTCGTTTTTTGATTATCAGTTCATGCTATATGTCAGGTATTGTAAAAATGTAAAGTTCGTTTATACTAAGTAAAATAGAATATATCATAGTCTCAAATATAGACAAATTATAGGCGTTTTTCTGCCTTGTTCAGCTTCCTGTTATTCGTTTTTTAAGAATAACGGGAACGTTTTTAAAGAATGTGCTCAACGTTTATTAAAAACGTAAAAAGCCTCTTTTAGGCCTAAATTTGATAAATATCAACAAAAAAGGCGGTGATTCTTATGAAGAACAACCGCCTTTTCTATTTATTGTCTATTATTATTCCGGGAATGGATCACCCAGATTCTCTATTATCAGCCCGTATTGCTTGGGAGAGAGCCAACGATGATTATAAGGCTGATAGCCCGTTTCAACTAAAGCAGTCGCCAGATTTGTACACCTTTTAATGCTTCGTTGTAAAGATCTTACCGCATTTTTCGGAGTGGAACAACCGGGGAAATACATACCGGCCAATTCGGAGAAAGAAAGAATCAGTTTTGCCATTTGCTAAGGTTTTAGGTTTAATATTAAAATTCAGTTTTTTAAAGCTCTACAAAGATACTACATCAGAAAGGCGAAGTCAAGTATTTGGGTTGGTTTTTCCGACTTTTATTTTTTCTTTTTTTATTCTTCTCATTTTTCTGAGATAACATCTTGTATATTCGTTTTTTTTTATAAATTTGCCCAATTTACAACATAACAAAAAACAATATGCGACACTCTTGTATTTCCTTTCTCGGCATCTCTCTTTTTCTTCTCACGGCTTGTTCCGGAGAAAAAGGTTCACATGATCAGGTTTCTACAGTCAGTATTGATAAAGGCGTCGAACACTTTGATGCGGACTACACTTCGGCACAATATCAATCTCTTTTCAAAAATCCGAAAACGATTCGGTTGGAAACGAATGATAAATGCTTGTTGAGTGCTAATGCGTACCTGCTTAATGTGACTCCAAAGTACATAGTTATCGGAGATAAGACGAGTTTTTATTTCTTTAATGCCGAAAACGGTTCTTTTCTTTCTGTGATGGACAGGAAAGGAAATGGACCTGAAGAATATGCCGACATCTTTTCCCGCTTTTTTGATGAAGAAAAAGAGTTGATTTATGTTGCTACTCCTAATAAGACTAAATTATATAAGCCGGACGGGACTTTCGTCAGCGAATACCCCAAAGATAGTATATCCAACTTTATTGGTGTATCCAACGGATATTGGGGAACCTACAAAAGAGAATATCAGAAATCGCACTTAGTAGCCTTCTTTGATAAGGACTGGAACATGAAACAATCTTTCTTTCCTTTCGATGTTGAATCGGTGACGGGCTTTTCGGGTGGCTACATCGTGCCCAGATTCAGAGACGGAAACGACCAAGTGTGTATTGTGATTAATGATACGCTGTATGCCAGCAGAAAGGAAAAACTCATTCCCGCTGTGGCCATCAATCAGGGCAAACTAAAGATGCCGACAGATTTGAATGGCGATCTTGAACGTATGCTTACGGAAGGGAAGTATTGCATCAAAGCGGAAAATGCTTTATTGGTGAATGGCCTGTTGTTTTATGATTTCTTCTGGAATGAGAGCAGGCATTATACACTATGGGATACAAATAGCGGGGAATTGTTGACTCATTCGGAAAAAGGATATGTCATGCCTTATAATGAGAAAGCAATTGTAAATACTCCCGTTTCCCTTATCCGGAACAACAAGGCATATACATTGCTTTCTATTGATAAATTGGTTCAATATGGTTTAGCTAATGAGGAGGATGACTCAAATCCTACATTGCTCTGTGTGGATTTAGGAAACTGAAATATAGTGTCCAGCAAGTCCAACCAATGTTCCCAATATTACGGCATTGAATGCTATTATTGGCAAAGATTTCTTATCCGAATGTCCTACTTGAATAAGCATCGGGATAGTTAGTGCCAAGCCTACAACACCTCCTTCCAGCCACCAGGGAATATGAGGTATGTCTACATTGAGAATAATGATTGAAACAAAGAAGTAATGGAAAAACGCCGAAACGGTGGAGTAGCGGGGAAGTTTCTGCATAATCATAGGAATGATGTCTATGACTCCGGCAATCAATCCGATAATTGCCGAGAAAAATAATTTGTCCATGTCAGATATTATTTAGTTAGTGATGAAAAATCATAAAAATATCTTCATTGTCAAATGAATGTTATACTTTTGTCGTATTGAAACAAATTTGAACGCCAAGGGTTTGTTAAAAATCCTCATTGTTTTTATAATGC
>OHKU01000864.1_pt1 | contig 15432 bp, 17 predicted proteins | sample 1568911 | NCBI WGS metagenome assembly OHKU01 (sample SAMEA3879574, study PRJEB24766) | human gut metagenome | biome: human-associated habitat; feature: feces | place: USA | collected 1985/1987
GTCACTGTGGCCGCCGGAGGCGGCGCGGTAGCTGCCCCGGTACAGATAGTTGGGCTCAGCCTCCAGCGCGTCAAACAGCCGCAGGAGCACCTCCTCCTTGGGGGCGCTGATGCCCGTCTCGTAGTTGCCCACGGCGGATACGGACACCCCCAGCCGGTCGGCCAGCGCCTGCCGGGTCAGCCCCAGCTCCTCCCGCCGTCGCCGCATTTGCTCACCAAAAGACACGCCGCGCACCTCCTCGACAAATACAGACTGCTTTTGACAGTATACTACGCTGGATTTTTGGTTTTGTCAAGGGATAATCACAAGAAACTTGTGATTTTTGACTTGACATCACAAGTTTCTTGTGATACAGTAGCGTCATCAACAAGTTTCTTGGTTTTGAAAGGGGGTTGTCACAAGAATGCTGTGGCGTGGAGGAGGTGGATACAAACGGCGGCAGAGGGGGCGGCAAAAAACGAAAAGAGCACGCCGGAGCGTGCTCTTTTGCGGCGGGCTGGGCCGCTTCTCTCGGGGCGTGCACATGATAGATACCGCGGCGTTGACAATAAAAATACCGACCGCCTGAAGGGCTGATCGGTATTTTTGGTGGGGGATGGTGGATTCGAACCACCGAAGGCATTGCCAGCAGATTTACAGTCTGTCCCCTTTGGCCACTCGGGAAATCCCCCAAATATATGGGTATTCAATTGGAGCTGGTGGACGGATTCGAACCCCCGACCTGCTGATTACAAATCAGCTGCTCTACCAGCTGAGCTACACCAGCATCTCACCAGCGAACCGTATTATACCAGAGCTTTCCCTCAATGTCAACAAGAAAGTTTATCAGGAAACAGAAAATTTATCGCTTTAAAGTTATACAGCTTTCACAAAAGAACCATGCAGAACAACGAAAGAGGGGGATCGCATATGACATTATCACAACTTTCCGTACAGTACGACGCCAGCGCCGCGCTGGTGGCCGGGCGGCTGGCGCAGCTGCGCCTGGCCCTGCGTACCACCGGCGATCAGGAGGAGGCCCGGCGTCTGCGCCGCCGGATCGCGGAGCTGCGGCCCATGCTGGAGCAGTGCCGCCGCCTGACCCAACTGACGGCCCGCTACTACGACAGGAGCTTCTGCGGCTATGGCGAGTACCGTATATGACCCCATGGATCGGGCGGGTCTTGAGTTCTGGCTCCACACCCAGGCCGGGGACAACAGCGAACGCCGCCGTCGGCTGCTGCGGAACCTGCCCAAGGCTGTGGCCGCGGAGCTGACGCCCCGCCAGCGGGAGGTCCTGGCGCTGTACATGGAGAGAGACATGAACGTGACCCAGATCGCGGCGGTGCTGGGCGTCAACAAGTCCACGGTGTCCCGTTCACTGCACCGGGCGCTCCGCAGACTGGAGCGCTGCCTGCGATATAGCTTTTGATCCGCGGCGGAACGGGAAGTGCTTGACATTTCCCGTTCCGCCACATACTATATACGTACCGTACACGTGCCATATACGTACCACCTACGTATCCTGCCGGTATTACTGACATTACCATTGAAGAAAAGGAGTATCGCTCCATGTATCAGAAGCTTATGCACAACAAGAGCCTGCGCCTGATCGGCGGTCTGCTGGGCGGCCTGCTGCTCAGCGTGGCCATCAACGTGTTCATCGTGCCTCAGGGCCTCTACGGCGGCGGGGCCTACGGCCTGTGCCAGGTGATCCGTACCCTTCTGCAGCGGGAGCTGTCTCTCTCCCTTCCCTTCGACCTGGCCGGTGTACTGTATTTCTTCGTGAACATTCCCTTGTTCCTGCTGGCCTACAAGGCCCTGGGCCGGGAGTTTTTCTGGAAGGCGGCGATCTGCACCGTCTGCAACTCCGTCTTTCTGGCGGTCATCCCCTCGCCGTCCACGCCGGTCATTCCGGATATCCTCACCAGCTGCATGGTGGGCGGCATCCTGGCGGGCTTTGCCTCCGGCCTGGTGCTGACCTGCGGCTGCTCCACCGGCGGACTGGACATCCTGGGGCTGTATCTCAGCAAGAAGGGGAGCCGCTTCACCGTGGGCCGGTTCTCCATTTCCTTCAACGCGCTGCTGTATACCCTGTGCTTCTTCCTGTTCGATGCCACCACCGCGATCTACTCCGCTATATATAATGTGCTGAGCAGCCTGTTTCTGGACCGTATCCACCGGCAGAATGTTACGGTACAGCTGCTGATCTTCACCAAGAAGAACGACCCCCAGCTGCCCCGCTACATCATGGAACAGTTGGACCGGGGCGTTACCAGCTGGACGGGCCGGGGCGGCTGGACCGGCGACGAGGTGCAGGTGCTCTGCGTCTGCCTGTCCAAGTATGAGATCGACACCCTGCAGGATGTTCTGCGCCGGGTGGACCCGGATGCCTTCTACATCGTGCAGGAGGGCGTCCATGCCGGCGGCAATTTCGAGCGCCACCTGGGGTGACAGTCCCCGAAAAAATCACAAAACACCATCCCACGGGATGGTGTTTTTTCTTGCCTTTTCAGGAAATTGCGGATGTGAAGGCGGCAACGTTTCCAATTTGTCCGCTGATAAAAAACGAAACCGGCGCAAACCGTTCTTACAGGCGGGACAGCGCCTCGTAAAGCGAAAAAAACGGCAAGTGTTGGTAACGTTTTCAGATTACCACATTTTTTTGCACAAATCAACCAAAAATTTATACAAACTTAATGTTCAAAAATTGTTCATTTTGCAGCTTGAAAGTTGAAAAACACCGGCGTATAGTAATGATGTTATTAGTGGGCGGGCGTGTTTGTTTGCTAAAATACAGGAAATGCAACTTTTCCGGTATAAATATTTCGCAGTTTTAATCGCGAAAGGAACGATGAACCACGTCCTGAATGCTAAGAAATCGTTATGAAAAGGGAGGAGCCGCTATGACCCGACAGGAAGCCGTCGACCGTCTGTGCGATGTGTACGCCGGCAGCTATGATGTGACCCGCTGCGAAGAGAACGAGCACGCCTTGGCCGCCACGATGGATTTCTACGCCACCGCCGAGAAGTACGTGCTCTCCAAAAAGGCCAAGCTCTGGCAGGCCAACAGCTTTGAATATGTGTACCTCTTCAATGTTCCCCATCTGACGAAGGAGATATATGAAAGGTGCGAAAAGCTGGCCTACGAACAGGGTATGGCCCGCATCCAGCCAAACTCCACCCATATGTATACCTACATCACCGCGCTGTTTGTCTGTGACAGCTGCGACGAAGACGCCCGCAAGGCACTGAAGCGCTGCAAGCTCTACAAGAGCTTCAAGCTGTCCTACTGGGGCTGGATGGACTTTCATACCGGGCTGGTGGTGCTGCCTGAGGAAAAGATCAGCACCAATGCCAGCGGACATAGTGCAGCACAGGTTTTCGAAAGAGGCCTGTTTCATAAGCAAAAGAAATCGCTATTCAGAAAGGAGAGAGCTGTATGAATGCTGCGTTGTTCCTTATCATTGGCTGCGCTGTCCTGGTCGTAGGTTATATCTTCTACGGCGGCTGGCTGGCCAAGAAGTGGGGCGTGGATAACTCCCGTCCGACTCCTGCCCATACCATGGAGGATGGCAAGGATTATTGTCCTGCCAAGGCTCCCGTGCTGATGGGTCACCATTTCTCCTCTATCGCCGGTGCCGGCCCCATCAACGGCCCCATTCAGGCCGCTGTGTTCGGTTGGGTCCCCGTTATGCTGTGGGTCCTGATCGGCGGTATCTTCTTCGGCGGCGTGCATGACTTCGGCGCCCTGTTCGCCTCCATTCGCCATAAGGGCGAGTCCATCGGCGAGGTCATCGGCGACGCCATCGGTGCCAAGGCCAAGAAGCTGTTTATCACCTTCGCTTACCTGACCCTGATCCTGGTGGTGGCGGCCTTCGCCTCCATCGTGGCCAACACCTTCAAGGCCACCTATACCGCTGACGGCGCTGTGGACTATGCGGCTTCCGCTGCCAATGCCTCCACCGCCATCATCTCCATCATGTTCATCCTGATGGCCATTCTGTTCGGCTTCTTTGTCTATCGCCGCAACGCGCCTCTGGGCATTTCCACGGTCATCGGCGTCATCGGCATCGTGGTCTGCATGATCATCGGCCTGAACTGGCATCCCATCTATCTGAACTACACCGTGTGGATGATCATTGTCGGTCTGTACATCGGCGTTGCTTCCGTCACCCCCGTGTGGATCCTGCTGCAGCCCCGTGACTACCTGAGCTCCTTCCTGCTGTACGGCATGATGATCCTGGCTGTCGTGGGCATCGTCGGCTGCTCCCCCACCGTGGATATGCCCGCGTTTACCGGGTTCTATGATACCCTGGCACCCAGCGGCACTTCTCTGGGTTATATGTTCCCCGCTCTGTTCGTGACCATCGCCTGCGGCGCCGTGTCTGGCTTCCACTCCCTGGTGGGCTCCGGCACCACGTCCAAGCAGCTGGATCAGGAGAAGGACGCCAAGCCCATCGCCTATGGCGGTATGCTGATCGAGTGCGCTCTGGCTCTGATCTCCGTCTGCGCTGTTGGTTACATCTGGAACCAGTATGCTGACGGCACCACCACGACGCCTACCGTCGTGTTTGCCACCGGTCTGGCCTCCATGTTCTCCAAGGTGTTCGGCGCCGGCTGCTACAACGTGGTGTATTCCATGCTGATCCTGGCCGTGTCCGCCTTCTGCCTGACCTCCGTGGATACCGCCACCCGTCTGGCCCGCTATATGTTCGCTGAGTTCTTTGTCGAGCCCGGCAAGACCCGCGAGGATCTGACCGGCTGGAAGCGCGTTATCACCAACCCCTATGTGGCTACCGGTATCACCGTGGTGGCTGGCGTGGCTCTGGGTCTGACCGGCTATGCCAAGATCTGGGCTCTGTTCGGCGCTGCCAACCAGCTGCTGGCTGCTCTGGGTCTGCTGGCTGTGTGCTGCTGGCTGGGCAAGATCGGCCGCAACAACAAGATGTTCTACTTCCCCATGTTCTTCATGCTGATCGTCACCCTGACCTCCCTGGTGTTCACCATCAAGGCGCAGATCACCGGCATCATGGCCGGCGGCGACGGTGTGGTGTGGTGCTACATCCGCGGTATCATCGGCATCCTGCTGGTGATTCTGGCCATCGATCTGGTGGTGGAGGGCATCCGCGCTCTGGGCCGCAACAAGAAGGCTGCTCAGGCCGCAGAGTAAATCGCTTATCAGGAGCGTTCGCCCCTGCGTAAGCAGACGGCGCCGTTTCTTCCCTGATATCATTTTCTCCTCACAAAAAGCACAGGCTCCGGCATTCGCCGGAGCCTTTTGCTGCATTTCTGTTTTCAGTCATTCACATCGTAGAAAATTCGCTCGCCGGCCTCGGCCAGCCCCAGCTGGTCGCGGGCCAGGTCCTTGATGAACTCCTCGTCATCCTTCTTGGCCAGGTCGGACTCCAGCGCCTGGTTCTCCTGGGTCTGCTGCTGCAGCTGTCTCTCCAGCGCGGCCTGCTGCTGCGCGGCCTCGTTCAGCCGCTTGCCCACCCGGATCAGCTCCACGCCTAAAAACACCACCAGAGCGAGAATGACCAGCAGCAATATGGGATTTGTCCGGTGCTTCTTTGCGTGCGTCTGCGCTTTCTGCATGGCGTTCCGCCTCCTTTTCCGCAGCGCGCTTTTTTCTTATCATAACGCACTTCCGACAGAAAATAAAGACTTTTTTCGCCGCCGCCGTAATTTTTTTCACGGGCAGCCACAGCAGCCGGCCTGTGCTCGCGGCGGCGCTGAGCCAGAAGTCCCAGAGCGGACGCATCAGCGGCGAGAGCGCTAGCAGATACACCGCCGCGCCCAGGCCCATGGCGGTCAGCATGATCAGCCGCAGCTCGCCCCGCCCTACCCGCAGGGCGTACCACAGCAGGGCCGGAGCGACCAGCAGCAGAAACGCTGCGTCCAGCCCATGGGTCAGCCGCCGGTCCCGCCGGCGGCGCAGCCGCACCAGCCGCAGCAGGTCATAGATGGCCCCGGCCGCCGCGCCCAGGGCCGCCGCGGTCAGGTATGCGCGCAGCTGCTCGGAGACAACGGTCCCCACCTCAGCCGAACAGGCGGCTGAACAGCCCGCCGCCCCGGGTCTCCGGCGCATCCTCATAGGTCAGTGCGTCGATGCGCCCGTCCACGTGCAGCTCGCCGCCGTCCAGGCTCAGCTTGCCGATGTGCAGGCTCTCTCCGCTGACCACCAGCACGCCCGCGCCGGTACGCAGCACGATGCACTGGTCGTCGAAGCGCTCTACGTCCTCCACACCGGAGACGGTGAGCTTCTCCCGCCCCTCCAGCTGTAAGCGGTGGGCGGCGGCAGGATCGGTGATATCATACGGCATAAAAAGTCCCCTCCTACGATACGGTCTCCGCGCCCCGGCCCTGTGCCGGGATGCATTTTTTACCATCGTATGAGGGGGCTTGTTCTTTTATGCCGGGTTTGTCCTCAGACCTCTTTGTACATGGCCGCGGCGGCGTCCTTGCCCACGTTCTCGGTGACGGATACTACCTCCACCGTCAGCGTTCTTGCGCCGAAACGGATGGCGATCACATCGCCCACCTTCACGTCGTAGGATGCCCGCTGTACCCGGCCGTTGACGGTGACACGCTCGGCGTCGCAGGCCTCATTGGCCACGGTGCGGCGCTTGATGAGCCGCGAGACCTTCAGATATTTGTCCAAACGCATGGGGTCCCTCCTATAAGAAAGGCTGGTGTGTCGCCACACCAGCCTTTGCATACGTCAGCTTACTTTGCCACGGCGTCCTTCAGGGCCTTGCCGGCCTTGAAAGCGGGGATCTTGGTAGCGGCGATCTGCACGGGCGTCTTGGTGCGGGGATTCAGGCCGGTGCGGGCAGCGCGCTTCTTGGTCTCGAAGGAACCAAAGCCCACCAGCTGGATCTTCTCGTCAGCCTTCAGGGTCTCGGTGATGGTGTTCAGAACGGCGTTGACGGCAGCGTCAGAGTCCTTCTTGGACAGGCCGGTCTTCTCAGCGACAGCGGCGATCAGTTCAGTCTTATTCATGTTATTTCCTCCCAAAAATTTTCGTTGGTAATTGCCGCAATGGGCGGCTATCCTAAAACGATGTTGTATCGCATTAAGAACATTCTTTGGCCCCGTTCCACAGGGCGGTCATCTCCTCCAGCGTCATGTCGGACAGGCTGCGGCCCTCTGCGGCCGCGGCCTCCTCCATCGCGCGGAAGCGGCGAATGAATTTTTCACAGGTGCCGTTGACAGCGGTCTCCGGGTCCACGCCGCAGAAGCGCCCCACCTTTACGGCGGCGAACAGTACGTCGCCCAGCTCCTCCTCGACATTGGTGCCGGCGCGTACCGCCTGCCGCAGCTCGGTAGTCTCCTCGTCCAGCTTGTCCAGCGCGCCGGAGACGTCGCGCCAGTCGAAGCCCGCCTCCGCAGCCTTCTTCTGTATCTTCTCCGCCCGCCACAGACCTGGCAGACTGCGGGCCACGGCATCCAGCGCATCGGCAGTGGTTTTCTGGCCCTTCTCCTGCCGCTTCAGCTGCTCCCAACTGGCGGGCACAGTGTCCGCCGTTTCCGCCTGACCATCGCCGAACACGTGGGGGTGGCGGTACAGCAGCTTTTTTACCACGCCGTCGCATACGTCATCCATGTCAAAGCGCCCGGCGTCGGCTTCGATGCCGGCGTGGAACACCACCTGCATGAGCACGTCGCCCAGCTCTTCCTTCAGCAGTGCGGCGTTGTCCGTATCGATGGCCTCGGCGGCCTCGTAGGCCTCCTCCAGCATTCCTCGGCGGATGGACTGGTGGGTCTGCACCCGGTCCCAGGGACAGCCCTCCGGCGAACGGAGCAGCCGGATGATCTCCAGCAGATCTTCGTAGCCATAGCGTGGTTTCCTTGTAAAATTTATCATACTTACGCTCCTATTGCAAGAGGTTTTCCACTGCAACTGGGGAAAAGTTCACTGCATTTCAGGAATTTTACCGCAAATGCAGCCGGTCAGCCAGCTTTTCCCCTTTCGGCAGGGTCTGAAGATCCTGCCGCGTCACGGCGCCGATGGCCAGCGCCAGCACCACGTATACAACGGCGGCCAGCAGCACCGCCGGCAGTACCGCCCATCTCTCGGGCAGAAGGCGGCAGAACAGGCCATAGCCGGACCGGGCCGCCAGCGCCATCACCGCCGTCAGAAGAACGGGCTTGGCAAACAGGGAGATATACCCCGGACGCTCCGGCACCAGCCGTGCGATGGCTGCCAGGTTGATGACCGCGATCAGCGCGTAGCAGTACAGTGTGCTCACCGCGGCGCCCCGAATGCCCGTGGCGGGATCGCCCACCATCAGGTAGTTGGTGACGATCTTCAGTACGCCGCCGCAGAGGAGGGAGATCACCGGCAGCAGCGGGTGGCCGTAGGACTGCAGGACGCCGTTGGTGGCCACCATCAGGCATACGTACACACAGGCCAGACCCAGGAACGTCAGGTGATAGGCCGCCGCCTCGGCGGTCTCCGGCACTGCTGGATAGAGCAGCTGCAGGATAGGCCTCGCCAGCACCGACAGTCCCACGCCGGCGGGCAGGGCCGCCAGCACCGTCAGCTTCAGCGCCGCCCCGGCCGCTATTCCGGCAGCAGCGCGGTCGCGGCGGGTCAGCGCGGCGGATACCGCCGGCATCAGGCTTACCGACAGGGGATAGATAAATGACGGCGGCAGCATGAACAGTGTCATGCCGAAGGTGTATTCGCCATACAGGGCGGTGGTCTCCGCCGTTGTATAGCCAAGCGTGTCCCGCAGGGTGGCCGTCACCAGCGCCTGATCCAGCAGGGTGATCAGGCTCATGCCCGCCGCGCCCACGGTGATGGGTATGCCGGTCCGCAGCAGCTCCCGCAGTACGCGGCTGCTTGCCGGGGGCACGTCGCGCACTTCCGGCAGTGCGGCCCGCCGGGGCAGCAGCAGGGCGGTGACCAGCAGGCCCAGGCCCGCCCCGGCGGTGACACCGCCGATGGCCCCGGCGGCGCACAGGTCCGTCCCCGCACCCTGCCGCAGCAGGTACAGGCACAGCCCCAGCCCGATGAGCAGCTTGCCGGCGGACTCCGCTACCTGTCCGGCGGCGGTAGGCACCATATCGCCCAGCCCCTGGGAATAGCCCCGCAGCGCCGCCGACAGGCATACCAGCAGCACCGCCGGCCCCAGCGTCCGCAGGGCCGGGGCCGCGTCCGGATCGTGGAGCGCGGCGGCCAGGGCCTCCGGCAGCAGGCACATAACGGCGGAGCACACCTGCCCCAGCGCCGCCAGCAGGGCCAGGCCCAGGTGCAGGCAGCGGCGCACGGCGCTATAGCGCCGCTGGGCGGCGGCACGGGACACCATGCGGCTCAGGGCCACCGGCAGTCCCGCCGTGGACAGCACCAGCAGCAGACTGTAAATGTTGTACGCGGCGTAGAAATGCGCCATGCCCTCCCGGTCCAGCAGGTTCCCCAGCGGGATCTTGTACAGGGCACCCAGCAGCTTTGTCACCGCCACAGCCCCGGCCAGAATGGCCGCGCCGCCCATGAAGTTTTGCCGCCGGTGGGTCATGGTGCCTCCTTATCTCACCGCGCCATCTCCTGATGGAAGCGGCGGAACGTCTCTAAATTCTCCGTCAGCTTTTCCGGCCGCTGGATATACTCCAGCGGGAATTTGGGGTGGAACACGCGCTCGATGCGGTTCCGCTTTGCGTCCACCATCTTGGTGGAGCCGCCTGCGCCCAGGGACAGGATGCTGTGCAGCTCCTCCATGATGTAGATATTATACAGGCCCTCCGCCCCGGATATGCACCAGCCCACGTTTTCAAAGCTGCCGGACATATATTTCTGGCGGTAGAGGTAATAGGGGGCGAAGCCCTTTTCCCGCAGCGCCGGATCGGCGTAGTCCAGCATGGCCGCCACGTCCTCCGCCGAGGGGATAGGCAGGCCCTCCAGCAGGATGCGGCTGCCCTTCTTCAGACTCAGGGTGTGCACGGTGATGTTGTCCGCGCCGAAGGTCAGGCACGTATCCAACGTCCGGCGAAAGCCCTCCGGTGTGTCGGCGGGCAGCCCGGCGATCAGGTCCATGTTCACATGGGGAAAGCCCATGGAGGTGGCCAGCTCCATGGCCTTTTCGATATCCTCCGGGCTGTGCTTCCGGCCGATGGCGGAGAGCACCCGGGGCTCCAGCGACTGGGGATTTACGCTGATCCGGTCCGCACCGTGATCCAGCAGCACCTGCAGCTTCTCCCGGTCGATGGTGTCCGGCCGTCCCGCCTCGATGCAGTATTCCACGCAGTCGGACAGGTCGAAATTCCGGTTCACCGCCGTCAGCAGCGCGTCCATCTGCCCTGCGGACAGGGTGGTGGGCGTGCCGCCGCCCATGTAGAACGACTTGATCCGCAGGCCTGCCTCCTTCACCATGCGGCCTGCGGCCTCCACCTCCGCCGTCAGCGCCGCCAGATACGGCTCCATCAGCTTGAAGGATTTTTCCACCGATGCCGATACGAAGCTGCAATAGGCGCAGCGGGTGGGGCAGAAGGGGATGCCGATGTACAGAGAGATGTCCTCAGGGCGCAGGTCGCTCCTGGCCTTCAGGCCCGCCTCGGCGCTCTCCAGCGCCAGACGCCGCCGCGCCGGGGAGACACAGTATGTATCCCGCAGCACCCGGTCCGCCTGGGCGGGGGTCATGCCGTCCTCCAGCATGGTCCGCACCAGCTTGGCCGGGCGGATGCCCGTCAGCGCGCCCCAGCTGGGCGTCACGCCGGTGACGTCCCGAGCCGCCCGGAAAAAGGACAGCTTCAGCGCACGCTGACGCAGGCGTTCCCGTTCGTATGCGTCGGAAACGCCTGCGGTCCGAACGCGGGCCTCGCCCCGCGCCGTTTTGCCGCCATAGGTCAGTGTCGTGACCCCGGTGGCATATACATTGCCCTCATGCAGTGTGACCTCCGCGTGGCTGTCCCCGTCCTCGCCCTCATATACCGGGCGCTCCTCCGGGAAAAAGGCCAGCAGGCTCTGCTCGATGGCGTAGCGGTCCTCGTGACCGCGCAGGTTTAGCTTCATTGCGCCGTTCCCTGCCGCATATAGGGGTTCATGCGGCGCTCAAAGTCCAGCGTCGTTTCCCGGTCATGGCCGGGCAGGACCCGCCAGTCGCTCTCCAGCGCCGCCAGACGGCCCAGGGAGGCGAGCATCTTGGGATAGCTGCCGCCGGGGAAGTCGCATCGTCCGCAGGAGCAGCGGAACAGGGTATCCCCGGCAAAGATCACGTGCTCCCGGTCCAACAGCAGACACACGGAGCCCTCGGAGTGGCCCGGTGTTTCCATGACCCGCAGGGACAGCCCGCCCAGGGGCAGCACGTCGCCCTCCTTATAATACCGCTGGTGCTGCTCGTCCACCCGGGTGAACAGCAGCTCGCCGCCCCGCCCGGCCACGCTGTCCTTCTCGTGGATGTACACCGGTACGTCCGGGTATCTCTCCAGCAGGGGCCGCACGGCGGAGGTGTGGTCAAAGTGCCCGTGGGTCAACAGGATATATTTGAGTGCGCAGCCGCTTTGGCGCACCAGCTGCTCCACCCGGGCGGCATCGTCGCCGGGATCGATCAGGGCACAGACCTTCGCGTCCTCGTCGCACAGCAGGTAGCAGTTGGTCATGATAGGGCCCACTTGCAGTGTTTTGATGGTCATGGTGTCCTCCTTACAGGGTGTCGGTGTCCAGAATGATGGTCAGCGGTCCGTCGTTCAGGCTGTCCACCTGCATATAGGCGCCGAATTCACCCGTCTCGGTGTGAAAGCCCTTGTCCCGGCACAGCTGCACAAACTTTTCGTACAGGGGGATGGCCACCTCCGGCCGCGCCGCCGCCAGAAAGTCCGGCCGCCGGCCCTTCTTGCAGTTGGCGTACAGCGTGAACTGGGATACGATCAGCAGCTCTCCGCCCACATCCGTCAGGCTGCGGTTCATTTTTTCATGTTCGTCCTCAAAGATACGCAGGCCCGTCAGCTTGTCGGCCAGCTTTACCGCCTGTGCCTCGGTGTCCTCATGGGTCACACCCAGCAGCACCAAAAAGCCCTCGCCGATCTGTCCGATGACCTTGCCGTCCACGGAAACGCTGGCGTGTTTCACACGGGTCAATACAGCGCGCATAATTCTATCTCCTTTATACTGTTTGTATTCACATTGGCCTTATCCGGCCGGTCTTGTCACCCGCATAACGCCCGATATCTGCTCGATGCGGCGCATGACGCTGCGCAGCTGCTCGCTGTCCGCCACATCGATGTCCAGTGACAGCAGGGCGAAGCCGTCCGGCGTGCTCCGGGCATTCAGCGAGGAGACGTGGGTCTTGGTGCTGGACAGCACCGTGGACACGTCCATGATAATGTTGATGCGGTCCTTGGCGGTGATCTCCAGCGTGGTGCGGTAGCTCTCCCGCGTGTCGCTGCCCCAGGAGACCTTGATCCACCGGCCCGCCTCGCTGGGCTTGCGCCGGGCCGGGTCCGCGTTGGGACAGTCCGCCCGGTGCACGGAAATGCCGTAGCCGCGGGTGATGAAGCCCACGATATCGTCTCCCGGCACAGGGGTGCAGCACTTGGAGAACTTCACCAGACAGTTGGTCAGACCCTCCACCACGATCCCCTGCTCGCCCTTGGCGCGCTGGGGCACAGCGGGACGCATGAGCTGCGGCTGGTCCGCCACGGGGACCTCCGCCTGCCGTTCCGTCTGATGCTGGTGGATGATGCGCTGGATGTCCTCCCGCAGTCGGCCGACAACCTTCAGTGCCGAAATGCCGCCGTAGCCGATGGCGGCGTACATATCGTCCAGTGACGTGAAGCACAGCTTCTTCAGCACGCCGGGCAGGTTCTCCTCGTTGGTCAGCTCCTTCAGCGTCACGCCGGTGCGCTTCAGCTCCGACTCGAAGCTCTGCCGCCCGTTGACGATGTTCTCGTCCCGCTTTTCCTTCTTGAACCACTGGCGTATCTTGCTGCGGGCGTTGCTGCTCCGGGCGATCTTCACCCAGTCACGGCTGGGGCCGTGGGCGGATTTGCTGGTCATCACCTCCACCACGTCGCCGTTGCGGAGGTGGTAGTCGAACTGTACGATCCGCCCGTTGACCTTGGCGCCCACCATGTGGTTGCCGATGGCGGAGTGTATGGTGTATGCGAAGTCGATGGGCGTGGCCCCGGCCGGCAGGTTGATCACGTCGCCATTGGGGGTGAACACGAACACCTCGTCGGCAAACATGTCCACCTTCAGGGAGTGGATAAAGTCCTCGGCGTCGGCGTCCTCCTGGTTTTCCAGCAGGCGGCGCACCCACTCATAGCTGCGCTCGTCCCCGGCGCCCTGGCCGTGGTGTGCAGGCTCTGGTACATATTGGGCTTCGGCGTGCCGATGTAATCCTTGAACCGGCCCAGAATGGGCTTGAACAGGTCGTGGATGATGCCCAGCACGTTGTAGCAGTCCGCCACCGTGTCCACGATGACCCGGAAGGCGAACAGGTCAAACACATCGTCCAGGCTCTTGTTCTGGGTGTACATTTTGCGGTAGATGGAGTAGGGGTGCTTCATCCGGCCATAGACCGTGGCGTCGATGCCCTCCTCCTTCAGCCGCGTGACGATGCGGTCGTGCACGGCGGACATGAACCCGTCGTACTCCGCGGCCTTTTCGTCCAGCGCCTCGGTGATCTCCCGGTAGCCCACCGGGTCCAGATACTTCAGCGACAGGTCCTCCAGCTCCCATTTCATCTTCTGCATACCCAGTCGGTGTGCGATGGGAGCGTAGATCTCCATAGTCTCAAAGGACTTCTGCTTCTGCTTCTCCGGCGTCTGGTACTCCATAGTCCGCATATTGTGCAGCCGGTCGGAGATCTTGATGAGGATGACCCGGATGTCCTTGGCCATGGCCATGAGCATCTTCCGCAGGTTCTCCATCTGCTCCTCTTCTTTGGAGGTGTAGTGTACCCGCGTCAGCTTGCTGACGCCCTCCACCAGATCCGCCACCGTAGGGGAAAACAGCTTTGCCAGCTCCTCGTGGGTGGCGGTGGTATCCTCGATGGTGTCGTGCAGCAGGGCCGCCACAATAGACTCTGTGTCCAGGTGCAGCTCCTCCGCCACGATCTGTGCCACCGCCAGGGGATGTGTGATAAAGGGCGAGCCGTCCTTGCGGTTCTGCCCCGCGTGGTGGGTATCGGCGAATTCATAGGCGGCGCGTATCTGGTCAAAGCCCGCCGCCGGGTTGTAGCCCTTTACCGTCTCCACAAGATGTTCGTATTGCTCCTGAGGTGTCACAGCGCACCACCTCCCTTCTCGTTATCGTTTTGCAGCGTGTTCATCAGCGGCGACTGATCCAGTGCTACGTGTTGTCCCCGCCGCAGGTGCAGCGTGATGGCGTCGCCGTTCAGCTGCCAGTCCAGCAATCCCCGTTCCCGGAACACCGCGGCGCACATGGCTGCCCGCAGTACCGGTTCCGCGCCGCCCAGCTCCGCCGCCATCAGCCGCAGCAGCGGCAAGCGGTCTGTGGTCAGCCCGTCCTCGGGCACTGTTCGGTCTAAAAACCGCCAGGCGGCGGCAAATTGCTCCCGGGTGGGCAGCGCCCGCCGCGCCTCCCGCAGAGAAACGGCCTTTCCGGCGGCGCACCGGTGGGCCAGTGTCAGCGCCTCCTGCTCCCGCCCGCTGGCGCAGAGGGAGGGCCGGATGTCCACCATCTGCAGCTGTACCGTCCGGCTGCCCCGGAACTCATTGATCTGCAAATAAAATGCCGCGTCCACCCGGTCGCCCGGATGGCACCCGCAGCGCTCGGCCACGGTGGAGAAGAATATGCCGTCGAACTGGGCGCAGCCCTTGCCCAGCCGCAGCTTCAGATGCCGGTTCTGGCCCACGTTCTGCGTCCGCAGCAGCGTGGCGCCCAGCAGGCAGAACAGCGGTCTGGCGTTGCCGCTGCCATAGGGCTCCAGCACGGACAGGGCCTCCAGCTCCTCCAGCGTCACCGCGGCGGGGTGGGCGATGGCCACGTCGATCTCCAGCGCCGACTCCGGCTGCTGTCCGCCGCAGTAGCTGCGGGCGTATTCATTCATCCGGTCCCGGAAGGCCGGTATGTTGTCCCGGTCGATGGTAAAGCCCGCCGCCAGCTCATGTCCGCCGAAGCCCAGCAGCAGGTCCTTGCAGTTTTCCAGCGCGGCGAACAGATTAAAGCCGCCCCAGCTGCGGCAGCTGCCTTTGCCGGTGCTGCCGTTCAGATGGATCATAAAGCTGGGCCGGGAGTATTTTTCCGACAGGCGGCTGGCCACGATGCCCACCACGCCCTGGTGCCACCGGCTGCTCTCCAGCACCAGCGCGCTGCGCTGGCGCTCCGGCATCCGGTCGATCATCTCCTCCGCCTGGGTGTAGATATCCTGCTCTACGTTCTGGCGCTCCCGGTTCAGAGCGCACAGCTCCTTAGCCATGGCCTCCGCCGCGGCGGGATCGGTGCACAGCAGCAGGTCCGCCGCCATGTCCGCCGCGCCCATGCGCCCG
>OHKU01000873.1_pt1 | contig 15348 bp, 15 predicted proteins | sample 1568911 | NCBI WGS metagenome assembly OHKU01 (sample SAMEA3879574, study PRJEB24766) | human gut metagenome | biome: human-associated habitat; feature: feces | place: USA | collected 1985/1987
ACCGATATGGCATGGATTGGACTGCTAGGCGCCAAGGCGGTTGCCGGAGTAGGCGGGGGCGGGCTTGTAGCCCTTTTCCGCCGTGCGCTCGCCCAGCGTGTCGTTGTAGGAGAAGGTCTCTCCCGGCTGAACGACGACCCCGTTGAGGGCTTCGCAGAGCAGGCGCAGATTGGTATTGCGGTTTTTGTTGTCGCTGTGCTTCGTCTCGCAGGAGCCGAGAACATCCCGGAAATAAACGGCATCCCCCAGAATTTCCGGCTCCACGAACGTCATGGGAACGGAGACGGTTTCACCGGGCTTGGCCTGCGCCAGCGCCGCTTTCGCCGCGTCCAGATCGAAGGAATAGCCGTAGGAGCCGGGGACGAACCGGTATTCCGTCATGTCGAGGGAATCGTCAACGGGCGCGGTGCAGATTTCATCGTAAATGGCATCCAAGTCCAGCTCCGCGGGGGCGGATTCCGCAGGGATGTCCACGATGACGCGGTATTCCCCCGCCCGGCAGGCGGCCACCGCCTGACCGTAGACCCCCAGAATCTGATCATAGGCGCTGTCCACATCCAGGTGCGCCTCGGGAACGCCCACGGTCAGCTCCAGCGTCTGACAGGGGGCGTCAGGGTCGTGGTTTTCCGTGCCGAGGTCGGGGGCGTCGCCGGTGAGGGCGTAGTGGGAGTCGCTGAATTCTGTGTCAAACTTGCTGGCATAGCCCTCCAGCGCGGTGCGGATGCGGGTGGAGGACACCGGCTTTTCCTCAAACTGAGACATGGGCACCACCACTACCTCTACCCCAAGAGGGGCACAGAGGGTGCGCAGCAGCTCCGGCGTACCGGCAGCCTTTGCACCAAAGGTGAAGTTTTCGCCGCAGAACAGCGCCCGGGCGTGGCAGTTTTCCACGATGCCGCGCACGAACTCCTCCGGGCTCAGTGCCTTGATCGCCTCAAAGTCCGGGGTGAGGTAATACTCCACCCCAAGACTGTGGATCAGGGCGTGCTTGTCCTCGGTGGAGAGCAGGCGCTTGCCCTTCATTTTATTTTCCACCGGCAGGCGGAAGGTGAACACCGCCGGAGCTGCATCATGGGTCTTTGCCCATTGTACCGCCCCTTCGATCACCGCCCGGTGGCCGATATGGATGCCGTCAAAGTAGCCCATGGCCACGGCGGTGCCTTTTTCAGGCCGTGCCAGCGGCAGCGGGGCAAACTGAGAAATGATCTGCATGGGTCTTGTTTCCTTTATTGCTCAATTACGTTCCACGAACAGTTTTTCCACCCGGAGCACCCCGCCGGTAATGTTGGCAAGGCCAAGGAACTGCCCGGCGGCATTGCGCACCCGGTAGCGTCCGTCTGCTGCGGGGTAGCGGCTGGTGGGACAGCCGTTGTACAGGTGCTGCTCCACCCATGGCTCCACCACCAGCAGCGGCAGTGGGGTGAACACGCTTTCCACCGGCAGCATCAGTGCTTCCAGCGCAGCGCTCCCCTGCTCCTTTGCGGCAAGAATTTCTTCCAGCGTGTGGGCATCTGCTTCGGTGTACAGACCGGCAGCAGTGCGGCGCAGCGCGCTCATGGTGCCCTTCTGCCCCATGGCGGCGGCGATATCCTCCAGCAGGGTGCGGATATAGGTGCCCTTGGAGCAGCGCACCGTCAGTACATACTCGTTTTCTGCCGGACTGCCGCCGTACTCGATGCCGTAGATTTCAATGGGGCGCGCCTTGCGTTCCACGGTCACGCCCTCACGCGCCAGCTTATACAGCGGCTGACCGTTGATCTTGACCGCCGAGTACATGGGCGGCACCTGCATCTGCGGGCCGATAAACTGCGGCAGCACAGCCAGCAGCTCCTTTTCTCCGGCGGTGACGGGGGCAGTCTCCAGCACCGTGCCGGTGCTATCGCCGGTATCGGTACGTGCGCCCAGACGCAGGGTGGCGCGGTAGGTCTTGTCGTGGTTCAGCTGCAGATCCACCGCCTTGCTGGCACCGCCGCAGAACACCGGCAGAACGCCGGTGGCCATGGGGTCCAGCGTACCGCTGTGCCCCAGCTTGCGTGTACCCAGCACACCGCGCAGCTTTGCCACCACGTCAAAGCTGGTCCAGTCCATGGGCTTGTCTACGATCAGGATGCCCTGCATCATGCTTCCTCCTGCGGTGCGTCCAGCTCGGCTTCCACCTCTGCAAGGATCGCGTTTTTGGCGTTTTCAAGGTCGCCCAGCAGTTCACAGCCCGCTGCGCGGGTGTGGCCGCCGCCGCCCAGACGCCGGGCGATGGCACAGGCGTCCACGCCCTTTGCGGTGCGCACGCTGATGCGGTAGCTGCCGCCGGGCTGCTGGCGCAGGGTCAGACCCACCTTGACTCCCTCGATACTGATGGGCAGACTGGTCAGTTCCTCCAGATCTGCGGGGTCTACCCCGCTCTGCCGGATCTCGTCCCTCGTCAGGTAGATCAGGGCGCAGCGGCCATCCAGATAGTATTCCAGATGGTTGCGGGCGATGCGCTCGGCCTCCATGCGGGCACGGGGCTTGGTGTCGAAGAGCAGGGTGTTCAGCTCCTCCACATGACAGCCGGCTTCAATAAGCTTTGCCGCCACCGTGTGGGTGTTGGCTGTGGTGGAGGAGAACTTGAAGCAGCCGGTGTCGGTAGCAATGCCGGTGTACAGGCAGTCGGCAATGTGGGGGGTGATAGTCACCCCCATCTCCACGATGACCTGATACAGCAGTTCCGCTGCCGCAGCGGCACCGGCATCCAGAAGGGTAAAATCGGCATAGCCGTTGTTGCCTGCGTGGTGGTCGATGCACAGGTCTACATGGCGTGCGTACTGCGGCACACCGTTATTTTCGCCAAACAGCTGCAAACCGGCCACGTCCACCGCAATCACGGTGCGGGGCTCGAACTCGCCCTTGAACAGCCGTGGGTTCGTAAAGGCGTAGCGGGACGGAATGGCATCGGAGCAGAGCACCGCCGTTGTTTTTTCCAGCGCTTTGAGCGCATAGTACAGGGCGCTGCCGCAGCCGATGGTGTCACCGTCCGGGTTTTTGTGGCACAGAATCAAAATGTTGTCCGCAGCCAGCAGGCGCTGCGCCATCTGCTGCACATCCAGTTGTTCTGTCATCCAATGATCCATCCTTTCCGCAAAGGCAGTCAGTCCTCGGTCTGTTCGGTATCAGCAGGCTGTGCTTCCTCCTCGCCGTTCACGTTCAGGCTGCGCAGCAGCTCGTTGATGTGGGCGGCGTAGGCGGCACCGTCATCCTCCACAAAGATGAAGCGGGGTGCCTTGCGGATGTGCATTTTTTTGCTGACCTCGGTGCGCACATGGCCTGCGGCACGGTTCAGCGCTTCGATTGCGGGCTTGGGGCCGTCTGCGCGGCCCATCACGCTTACATACACTTTTGCCACATCCAGATCCGGCGTCACGTCCAGACGGGTGACGGTCAGCAGACCGCCCTCCAGCCGCGGGTCCTTCAGCCGGCCGATGATGGCAATGACCTCGCGCTTCATATCCTGCGCAAGACGGCCCATATTTTTCTGAGACATAGTTTTCTCCAAATTCTGTCCGGCAGCTTCCCAAAGCCTTGCCCCGGCCGGGGCAAGGCGGCATTTGTCTGCCAAAACGACGGATGAGGGCGCACGCTCCACACCTGCGAAAGATACGCCCTCATCAGTCTCACTTCGTTCGACAGCTTCCCTCGTCCAAGGGAAGCCTTTTCTGCCGGGAAGCTGTTATATATTCGGTTTTTGCTTAGTCGCGGTACTCTTCCATCTTGAAGGCCTCGTACACGTCGCCTTCCTTGACGTCCGCAAACTTCTCCAGCGTCACGCCGCACTCGTAGCCCTCGGCCACTTCCTTAGCGTCGTCCTTGAAGCGCTTCAGGGATGCGATCTCGTCCTCGGCGATGACGATGCCGTCACGCACCACGCGCACCTTGCTGTCGCGGGTGATCTTGCCGCTGGTCACGCGGCAGCCTGCAACGGTGCCCACGTTGGAGATCTTGTACACCTGACGCACCTGCAGTTCGCCCAGAGAGACCTCGCGGAACTTGGGTGCCAGCATACCCTTCATAGCGTCGGTGACATCGTTGATGGCATCGTAGATGACGCGGTACATACGCATTTCCACCTTGGTGGCAGCAGCTTCTTCCTTGGCCACGTTGTCCGGGCGGACGTTGAAGCCGATGATGATGGCGTTGGAGGCATCGGCCAGATCCACGTCGGACTTGCTGATGGCGCCGACACCGGCGTGGATGACGCGGACGCGGACCTCGTCGTTGGAGATCTTCTCGAGGCTCTGCTTGACGGCCTCGGCGGAGCCCTGCACATCAGCCTTGACGATGATGGGCAGTTCCTTCATATCGTTGGCGGCCATCTGGTCGAACAGGTTATCCAGCGTGACCTTGGTGTAGGCAGCAAACTGCTTCTCCTTGGCCTCGGTGGTACGCTTGTCGGCCAGCTCGCGGGCCAGACGCTCGTCCTCGACAGCCTCGAACAGCTCGCCGGCCTCGGGGACCTCGGTCAGGCCGGTGATCTCAACAGGCGTGGACGGGCCGGCCTCGGTGATCTCCTGACCCTTGTCGTTGCGCATGGTACGCACGCGGCCGACAGCAGTGCCGGCGATCAGGCAGTCGCCCTTATGCAGGGTACCGTTCTGGACCAGCAGCGTTGCGATGGGGCCCTGACCCTTGTCCAGACGGGCCTCGACAACAGCGCCCTTGCCGCGGCGGCTCGGGTTGGCCTTCAGCTCCATGACCTCGGCCTCGAGAGCGATACGCTCGAGCAGGTCGCTGATGCCCATGCCGGTGACGGCGGACACAGGGATGCAGGCGACGTCGCCGCCCCAGTCCTCGGGCACGATCTCGTACTTGGTCAGCTGCTCCTTGACGCGCTCGGGGTTGGCGGTGGGCTTATCCATCTTGTTGATGGCAACAATCAGCTTGACATTGGCAGCCTTGGCATGGTTGATGGACTCGATGGTCTGGGGCATGATGCCGTCATCAGCGGCAACGACCAGCACAGCAATGTCGGTCATGTTGGCACCGCGGGCACGCATGGAGGTAAAGGCCGCGTGGCCGGGGGTATCCAAAAACGTGACCATATTCCCGTTCACGTCCACAGTGTAAGCGCCGATGTGCTGGGTGATGCCGCCGGCTTCTTCCGCAGTGACGGAGGTCTTGCGGATGGCGTCCAGCAGGGAGGTCTTGCCGTGGTCAACGTGACCCATGACCACTACGACGGGGGCGCGGGTCTCCAGCTCTTCGGCGGTATCCACATGGTCGTCGATGATCTGCTCCTCGATGGTGACGGTGACTTCCTTCTCCACCTTGCAGCCCATCTCGGTGGCCACGAACTCGGCGGTGTCAAAATCGATGCTCTGGTTGATGGCGGCCATGACGCCGTTCTTCATCAGGCACTTGATGACCTCTCCGGCGGTCTTCTTCATCCGGGAAGCCAGCTCGCCCACGGTGATCTCCTCGGGGATCTTCACCGTCAGAGGTGCCTTCCGGGCGACCTCCATCTGCAGGCGGCGCATTTTCTCCTGCTCCTCGTTCCGGGACTTGCTGCCGCGGAATTTGCCATTCTGCTGTTTATTGCCCTGCTGACCCTTCTTGCCGCCGATGCGCTGCTTGCCGCCCTGATAATTCTGCACCTTCTCGGAGACCAGATTGTCCACGTCGGCAAAGCGTCCGGCGTTGACCTGCACGGCGGAGGTGTCCACCACCCGGCGCTCCCGCTTCCGTTCAGGCTCCTTGGGCTTGTCTGCCTTGGCAGGCTGCGCGCTGGGCGCGGCGGGCTGCTGGGGACGGTTCTGATTCTGGGGCTGGGACTGAGGCTTCGCCTGCTGGGGCTTCGCGGCCTGCTGGGCTTCCTGCTTGGGAGCCTCGGCCTTGGGGGCTTCGGGCTTGGGCGGCTCCGCCTTGGGCGCGGGCTTCACGGCAAACACCTGCTCCAGCGATGCGATCTGGTGGGTCTGGGTCATGCTGTCAAACACCAGATTCAGTTCCTCATCGGTGAGCACCTGCGTATTGGACTTGGGCTTCTGAAAATACTTGGAGATGATGTCCGCGATCACCTTCGGCGCAACGCCGAAGTCTGCCGCGACCTCCTTCAAACGATACTTCACTAAACTCATACGATAAAACGCACCTCCAAAATATGACAAGCGGAAAGCGGAACGCAGGGGATATGCGCTTCTGCGCTCTGCTTACTACTCAAAACTACTGCTTCTTTTTCCCTTTTCGCACATTTTTTACATGGGCTTTCGCTTCGGCCTGATGCTTCTTTACCTTTTCAGCCTTGGCGGAAAGCACTTCCAGAGCTTCCCGGTTTTTTTCCGGTTCGCCAAGCGCCGTCAGTAGAGTCAGCGCCAGCCGGACATCCGTCACGGCGGCGATGGCAAGGCTGGTCCGGCCGATGGCAAAGCCCATTTCCTCTTTGGTGGATTTCAGGCGGACGCACTGCTGGTCGGTTCCGGCGGCGAAGGATTTCGCCCGACGCCATGTATGATCGGAGGCGTCGGCAGCTACCAGAATCAGGTACGCCTTTCCCGCCCGGGCGATCGCGCCTACCGGCTCCTCGCCCAGCTCCGCCATGCCGCCCTTGCGGGCCATGGACAGATATTGCAGCGCCTTATCCATTCTCCATCTCCTTTTCCAGCCGCTGGTAGACCTCCTCCGGGATGGTCACTTCCAGACTGCGATCCAGCGCTTTGGAGCGGATGGCCTTTTTCAGGCACTCGGGATTGGGACAGATGTACGCGCCCCGGCCGTTTTTCTTGCCGCCGAAGTCCAGGCTGACCTCGCCCTCGGGGCTGCGGACGACCCGGATCAGCTCCCGCTTGGCCTTCCGTTCCCGGCAGCCCATACACTGCCGCTGGGGAATTTTCTTCTGCATCGAACTGCCTCCTTATCGCCCTGAATTTTTATGCTTCCTCCGTCTCCTCGGCAGGTTCTGCCTGAGAGGCGGGCTTGATGTCGATCTTGTAGCCGGTCAGGCGGGCGGCCAGGCGGGCGTTCTGACCCTCCTTGCCGATGGCCAGAGACAGCTGGTCGTCGGGGACGATCACCCGGCAGGCTTTCTGGCCGGGGATCAGGCTGACGTCAATGACATCCGCAGGGCTGAGGGCAGCCCGGACATACTGGCAGGGGTCTTCGCTCCACACCACGATGTCGATCTTCTCGCCGCCCAGTTCCTTCACGACGGCACCCACACGTCCGCCGTGAGGGCCGACGCAGGCGCCCACGGGGTCGATGCCCTCCATGGCGGCGCGAACTGCCATCTTGGAACGGGAACCGGCTTCCCGGGCGATGTTGCGGATCTCCACCTGACCGTCGGCGATCTCCGGGGTCTCCAGCTCGAACAGGCGGCGCACCAGATTGGGATGGGTGCGGGAGACGTGGATCAGCGGGCCGCGGCCCATCTTGTGGACTTCCAGCACGTACACCCGGATCATGTCGCCCTCATGGTGGGTTTCGCCGGGGATCTGCTCGCCGGCCTGAAGCACGGCGTCGGAGGTATCATTACCCTGACCGATGCGCAGGAACATATCGCCGGTGGTGGGGTCGATGCGCAGCACGGTGCCGGTCATCAGCTCCTGTGCCTTGTTGGAATAGCTTTCGTAAGCCACGCCCCGTTCGGCTTCCCGGATGCCCTGAATGACCACCTGCTTGGCGGTCTGGGCGGCGATGCGGCCGAATTTCTGGATGTCCACGGGGATGTTCACCGGGTCGCCCACCTGAACGTCGGGATTATAGTTCCGGGCGGCGTCGATGGGGATCTCCAGCGCGGTATCCTCCACTTCCTCCACGGCGGTCTTGACGATGTGCATGGAAAGTCCATGCTCGCTCAGATCGACCACCACATTGTCCGCCGGGACGTCCCGGCGATCCTCCCGGTCTTTGCGGTAGGCGTTGGTCAGCGCCTGTTTCAGACGCTCCACCATATAGTCCACAGGGATGCCCTTGAGCTTTTCCAGCTCCCGCAGGGACGCGAAAATCTCCGCGCCGATGTCCACCTTGGGGGCTTCCGCCTGCTTTTTGGCTGTCTTTCTTGCCATTTTATTCTGTCCTCCTATCAGAATTCCACACGAAGCCGCACCAGCGCGACCTCGGATTTTTCAAATGTTGCGGTTTCCTTGCCCGCTTCCACGGTCACCCTGCCGTCCTCGTAAGCGCGCAGGACGCAGGGAATTTCCTTCATGCCGTTTCTGGGGCGGTAGAGCTTGACGGTGATGGGGCTGCCCAGATATTTCTGGAAATCAGAAGGGCGCTTCAGCACCCGTTCCAGTCCGGCGGAGCAAACCTCAAAATGGTAGGAGCCGGGGATCGGGTCCTTTTCGTCCAGAATGGGGTCAACGGCGCGGGAGATGGCCTCGCAGTCGTTGATGTCCACGCCGCCGTCCTTGTCAATATACAGCCGCAGGAAATATTCGCTGCCCTCCCGGACGTATTCCACGTCCCAAAGCTCGCAGCCGTGTTCTTTCACGATGGGCTCGGCGAAGGCCGCCACTTGTTCGGTAACTTTCATGGATACACCCTTTCCCTGAGTCTGTCCGAAAGGTGGCTTTCACCCGCTCTCAGACACGACCTTAATCAGCAAGAAAGAGAGGCGCTCGCGCCTCTCTTTCCTACCTTCTACCTGTTTACGTTAGGATTATATCACTGTTTTTCCTGTTTGGCAAGAGGGTTTTCACAAATTCCGGGACTTTTTTTCAACATTTTGCCCAATCAGCGGTGGAAAACGCCCTTGAAGGAAAGCGCTTCGGATGATACAATACTCAAAAATAATTTTCCAGAATACGCAACCTTTTCCGCTTCTCATACGTTCTATTGGCAGAAGTACTTCTAACGAACAAGGGGTTGTCTATGAAACTGTCAGCTGAGGATGCCTTTCGCTTATACGGCGACCGTGTTTTCTCTGCGGCGTTCAGCGTCACAGGGAATCAGGCGGACGCCGACGACGCGGTGCAGGATACATATCTGCGGTACTGTTCCTATGACAAGGAATTTACCGACGAGGATCATCTCCGCGCATGGCTTCTGCGGGTCGCCATCAACCGGGCCAGAGATCAGAAGCGTTCCTTCTGGGAAAAGCACCGGGTCTCATGGGAGGACTATATGGAAACGCTGTCCTTTGAAGCGCCGGAGGATAAGTCCCTCTTTGAGGCGGTCATGTCCCTGCCCGCAAAATACCGGACGGTGATCCACCTGTTTTATTACGAGGACTACAGTGTCGCCCGGATCGCGGAGATTCTCCACTCGCGGGAAGGCACAGTCAAAAGCCAGCTGAACCGGGGACGGCAGCTCCTGAAAACCAAACTGATGGAGGCGTGGAACGATGACGAATAAGGAAAAATACCGGCGTGCCTTCGGCGTGCTTCATGCCTCCGAGGACATTTTGACGGAGGTAACCCATATGGAAACGAAAAAGCATTTTTCCCTGAGGAAAGCGGTGCTGCTGTGCGCCGCGGTGATTGCGGTATTTGCCATGGCGGGCGTCTGCTATGCGGAAGACGTGGGGGGCATTCAGCGAACCATCCAGCTCTGGTGCTACGGCGATCAGACCGATGCCGTTCTGGAAATTCAGGACGGCAGCTACGAGCTGACCTACGAAGCTGCCGACGGGGTACACAGCGAAGGGGGCGGCGGTGTAGCCATCGACGCCTTTGGCCGGGAGCGCCCTCTGACGGAGGAAGAGCTTCTGGAAGACCTTCAGAACAGAATCGATGTGACCTACCGGGAGGACGGAACGGTGTGGGTCTACTACAAAGATCAGAGCATGGAAATCACCGATCTCTTTGACGAAAACGGCGTGTGCTTCGTCCAGTTGAAGGACGGCAAGAAGACCGTCTATCTGACCGTCGAGTACGATAGCTGTTTCAGCTGGAGCACAGAATGCTACCTCCAGCCCACCCAGCGCCATTCCTGATTGCAAAAATTCCTCTGTTGCCACCGCAGCAGAGGAATTTTTTACTCCCGTTCCTTCACCAGCATGGGGGTGAACATGGGCTTGCCGAAGCGGGTAACGAACCGCTGGCATTTTACCAGAAACGCGTAGTACACGTTGTACCCGCAGCCCAGCATCGTCTCCGCGTTGGCCATGCCCTTGGCGAGGATCACGTCCGCGCCCGACAGCGCCGCGGCGGCTTCCTCGCTGAGCATATCCAGCTGGGTGCCCGCCACCCGGTTGCCGTTGTCGATCACCGGGAAGGGAATTCCCACGGCGGCGGCGTCCTCCCGGGTCGCGTCGTTCTGGGCAATGGCGCCCCGGACGCAGAAGGTGACGGAAATATCCGGATACGCCGCCGCGATGGCCTCGGCCAGCACCCGGTCAAAGCCGATCTCTCCGGCGTTGTCCGTCAGGTACACCAGCTTCCCGCCCCGGCGCAAGTCCCGACAAAGGTAAGCGTACACCTGATCGTCCAGCTCCATTTCCAGCGCCTTGTCCAGCATTTCCTCCAGCTTTTCAAAGCTGACCTGCCCCTGCAAGGCGGAAAAATCCAGATAATTTCCCAGAATGGCAAATTGCAGTCCCGCGAAAACCGGGTCCTTGGCTTCCGTCACCCTTTTCCGGATCATGGGGAGCCGCTCCAGCACGAAGCGGTTGGAATCCAGCTTTTCCTGGCGGAAACGGTCATAGTCAAGGCCGTACATATCGTGAAGCAGGTCGGCGATCTGCGGCCCGAACCATGGGGAGGACACCCCCTCCGGCGCGGACAGGTACAGCTTCATAATCTCTTTGGCAAAGGCCATTGCCTGCTCCTCCGTCCCCAGAGTCTGGGCGAGGGCGATGTTTCGCCGCAGAAGGCATTGCAGGCAGTAAGTGTCGATGGAAATACTCATGGAACCTCCGTAACGTTTACAGCTTCAGCAAATCCGTAAAGCTGTCGATTTTCCCGGCGTACCCCGCCGGGGTGCCGAAGCCGTAGCTTGCCCAGAGGAAGGGAACGCCCGCTTCCACCGTGGCCTCGTAATCCCCCTGGGTGTCGCCGATGTAGGCGCAGGAGGTGATATGGTATTTCTCCATTAGGGCGCGGATGGTTTTCCCCTTGCTGGTGCCGGTGTCGCCGAAGCACAGATGGCCGGTGATGCAGCCGGTCAGCCCCAGCTTGGAAATGCACAGCTCCGGATAGCCCTGCTGGCTGTTGCTGACGATGAACAGGCGGTGGGTTTTCGCCAACTCTTCCATCGTCTCCCGGACGCCGGGGTAGCCGATATGGCAGGGGTTTTCGTGGAGGTGGCGGTTTTCCGTCTCCATGCACCGCGCCATCAGGGCGTAGCGCTCCTTTTCCGGAAAGTCGGCAAACAGAACGTCGGCGATTTCCGTCATCACCCGGCCGAACAGGGGTTTTAGGGTTTCCGCCGTGATGCAGTACCGGGAAAGCCCCTCTTTGTTAAGCTGGATGTTGTAGCCCTCCGCCACCAGCGCCCGGGAATCCCAGAGGGTGCCGTCAATGTCAAAAATCAGGCTCTCGTAATTCATGCTTCCTCCAGATGCCGCTGGATGCGGCCGATGATCATGTCCAGCGCCACCAGATTTTTTCCGCCCTCGGGGACGACGATGTTGGCATACTTCTTGCTCGGCTCCACGTACCGCTCGTGCATTGGCTTGACCGTGTCCTGATACTGCTTCAGTACGCTTTCCAAAGTTCTTCCCCGCTTGTTCACGTCCCGCTTGATGCGGCGGCACAGGCGGATGTCCGCGTCGGTGTCCACGAAAATCCGGATGTCCATGAGGTTGCGCAGTTCCTCGTTCTCGAAGATCAGAATGCCCTCCACGATGATGACCTTTTTCGGCACGATGTGAATGGTCTGCTCCGACCGGTTATGGATGGTGAAGTCGTACACCGGGCATTCGATGGCGTGCCCCCGGCGCAGTTCTTCCAGATGATAGACCATCAGGCTGGTGTCGAAGGCGGCAGGCTCGTCGTAATTGAGCTGGCTACGCTCCTCGTAGGTCATGTCGTCGTGGCGCTTGTAGTAGTTGTCGTGGCTGATGACCGTGACCATGCCCTCAAAGCGGGAGATCAGATTGTTCATCAGGGTGGTTTTGCCGCTGCCCGTGCCCCCGGCAATGCCGATGACCAGAATGTTGTCGTCCATAATCTTTTCCTCCATATCTATTTCTCATCCAACAGCTTCCGGGACAATTCGAGAATTGACTCGTCCGGGAGACTGTTGGTGAGGATGACCTCGCCTGTTCCGTTTTCCAGAAGTCCCGCTTCCGCCAGCCGGCGGCGGGTCTCCCGGGCGGTACCGTCGCCCCCGTCTAACAGGGCGACGCCGCTTCCCAGCACCCGGGAAATGGCCTTAGCCGCGAAGGGGTAGTGGGTGCAGCCCAGCACCACCTCGTCCAGCTTTCCCTGATAGGGGGCGAACAGCTCCCGCAGAAGGGATTCGGCTTCCGGGGAATCCGCCTGCCCCCGCTCCACCAGCTCCACCAGCCCCGGCGCAGGGATTTTGTAGACCCGGCAGCTTTGGTCGTAGCGATGCATCAGCGCTTCAAACTTTTCCTCCCGCAGGGTCATGGGTGTGGCCATCACGCCGATGCCGCCGCCGTGGTACCGGTCATAGGCCAGCTTGAGGGCAGGCTCAATGCCGATGACGATGGTATCCGGATAGGCTTCCCGCAGGTCGTGAATGGCGGCGGAGGTCGCGGTGTTGCAGGCCACCACCAGCGCCTTGACCCCCCGGGCCATCAGCCGCCGCGCTGCGGCGAAGGTGAGCGCTTCCACCTCGTCCTTGGTTTTTGTGCCGTAGGGGGCGTTGGCGGAGTCGCCGAAATAGAGATACCTTTCCCCGGGCATGAGGCGCCGCAGGTGCCGCAGCACGCTGATGCCGCCCACGCCGGAGTCAAAGACGGCAATGTAATCCTGTTTGGTGTTCATGGTTTCACCTGATCGTTTTTCGGGGCGGGCGCGTGGCCGCCCCATGTTTTCTATATAGTATCAAATTTCCGCCGTTCTTTCAATGGCTCGTTGCTTTTTTCGTGGATTTTTTGGAAGCGAATGCTCCCCCGGCTGCATCAGCAGCCGGGGGAAGAAAACACTATTTTGTAACGGGAATGCTGACCCGCTTGCTTTCCAGCAAAAGCTCATCGGTGTCATGATCCAGGACGCCCAGCACCAGCTCCAGGGAGGTGATGTCCCGAACCCGCTCCACGCCCGCGTCATACAGCCACATTTCGCACTTGCCCCAGGCGTCCGGCGCAAGCTCGTCGAACAGGAACAGATCAGCGGATTCGCCGTTCACATAGGTTTCCATCGTGTAGAGCCAGATATTCCGCTCGGAATGATTCTCTACCCGGAACCGGAAGGCGCCGTCCTCGCAAAGCTCACCCTCGCTGCCCGTGTAGGTAAGGGTGATGCCCGCCTCCTCCAGAACCGTCGTGCCGCCGCTCTCCACCGACCGGACATCGTTCTTGTCTGCGCGCAAGGTAATGGGGGGCGTAGAATCCAGCGGATTGTAGTCGCTGGCATCCGTCACTTCCAAGCAGAACGAGAGTTCGCCGATCGTTTCAATATTTCCGCTTTCAAGGTCGGTATCGTTGACCCAGATCGAGGTCATTTCCTCCTGTCCCGCTTCCACCTCGCCCAAAAAGAGGCGGTACTCCGTCATGTAGCCGTTGACGCAGTCCATGCTGCTCATGAGCATAACGTCCCGGTCTGAATCGTTGCGCAGGTAGACGGGAATCTCGTCCGTGTATGTGTCCCCGTCCTTCCAGTCGGCCACGGCCAGAATGCCGCCCTTATCGTACAGGACGGTCTGGTGGTGGAAATCCTCCGGGCGAATCACCGCTTCCGTCTCCCAGGTGTCCCCGTCGCCGCTCCACAGGGAGGACATGCTGCTCACTTTTCCGGTAATGAACTCCGTCAGCACGCACTGCGCCACCATGAACGCGGTTACGATCAGAATCGGCCAGAGCCACTTGGGGCTGGTCTTTTTCCGCCGGCCGGAATACTGCCTGCATTCTTTTTGCCGGGTGGGGACGCTCCGGCGGACGGGTCTGTCCTCCGGGTGCTCAATGACCAGCGGTTCCCCCTCGTGGGTGTGCAGGCCGTGGGCAATTTCTTCGGTAAACGGCTCGTAGTAGCATTCCCGGCAACGCTTGCCGTTGTAGGGCGCGCCGCAGCAGGGGCATCTTTTCATTTGGGTTCACACTTCCGCACCATCCGGTGCCGCCTTCCTTTTGGTTTCCAATTTTAATTGTAACATAGGGGTCAACCCTCCGCAACAGCATGAACACGGGATTTTTTGCCGCTTCACGGGAAACCTCCCTCTTTATGGCAAAACCGTTGCATTCTTCCGTCCGAAACGGTATAATGTCAAAAAAACACTCGGGAGGAATTTTTATGGATTTGAACATCGGCCGTATGCCCCACGGGCCGCGGAACTCCATCGCGGACGTGTCAGGCGTCCGCGTCGGCCACTGCACCGTGGACGATGAACGGCACAAAACCGGCGTGACGGTGATCCTGCCCTGCGAGGACGACATTTTCCGCAATAAAATGCCCGCGGCTTACCACGTTCTCAACGGCTTCGGAAAAACCGCCGGGCTGATGCAGATCGGGGAGCTGGGAACGCTGGAGACCCCCATCGCCCTGACGAACACCCTGAACGTGGGGCTGGTTCACGACGCCATGGTGGAATATATGTGCCGTCAGGGGGAGCGCCGGGGGTATGCGGTTTCCTCCGTGAACCCCGTGGTGTGCGAGTGCAACGACGCGTCCCTGAATGACATCCGTCACCGGGCGGTGGGGCAGGCGGAGGTGTTCACCGCCATTGCCGCCGCGTCGGCGGACTTTGCGCAGGGCGACGTGGGCGCGGGCAAGGGCATGACCTGCCACGACCTGAAGGGCGGCATCGGTTCCTCCTCCCGGCTGGTGGAGATCGGCGGGGAGACCTTCACCGTGGGCGTGCTGGTTCTGACGAACCACGGGTGTCTGCGGGATTTGACCGTCGGCGGGGAAAACATCGGCAAGGAGATCGAGCGGCGCATCCGAGAGGACACTCCGGACGAGGGCAGCTGCATCATGATCGTCGGCACCGACCTGCCCGTCACCTCCCGCCAGCTGGGGCGGATCATCCGTCGGTGCAGCGTGGGGCTTGCCCGGCTGGGCAGCTATATCGGCCACGGCAGCGGCGAAGTCATGGTAGGCTTTTCCACCGCCAACCGCATTCCCGCGCAGGGCGATTGCCTGAACTTCCGCTGCATCCACGAGTCCCACATAGACGACGCCTTCCGCGCCGTTGCGGAGGCCACCGAAGAAGCGGTGCTGCGCTCCATGCTGGAAGCCCACCCGGTAACGGGCTATACCGGCAAGGTGCGCCGGAGCCTGAACGAATTCTGGCAGCCCTGAACAGCGAAAAATCCCC
>OHKU01000878.1_pt1 | contig 15272 bp, 12 predicted proteins | sample 1568911 | NCBI WGS metagenome assembly OHKU01 (sample SAMEA3879574, study PRJEB24766) | human gut metagenome | biome: human-associated habitat; feature: feces | place: USA | collected 1985/1987
GTGGTCGTTGCTGCCGCCCCAGTCGGTAACCACCGCGCCGTCAAAGCCCCAGTCCCTGCGCAGGATATCCATGAGCAGGTGGGCGTTCTCGTTGGCGTAGGTGCCGTTGACAAGGTTATAGGCGGACATGATGGTCTTGGGCTGCGCCTCTTTGACCACCATCTCGAAGCCGGTCAGGTAAATTTCCCGCAGGGTGCGCTCGTCCACGATGGAATCCGAGGCCATACGGCGCAGCTCCTGACTGTTCACGGCAAAGTGCTTGGGGCAGGCGGCAATGCCGTTTTTCTGGATGCCGCGGACGTAGGCCGCTGCCATCTTACCGGCAAGGTAGGGATCCTCCGAGAAATACTCGAAGTTGCGGCCGCACAGGGGGCTGCGCTTGATGTTCAGGCCGGGGCCCAGCAGCACCGACACGCCCTGTGCCGCTGCTTCCTCGCCCATGGCTGCGCCCACAGCCTCGCCAAGCTCCGGGTCCCAGCTGTTGGCCACGGTGGCCGAGGTGGGGAAGCAGGTGGCGGGCACACTGGGGTTCAGACCCAGATGGTCGGCGGCACCCGCCTGCTTGCGCACGCCGTTGGGGCCGTCCGACAGGGTAATGGCCGGGATGCCCTTGCCCGGCAGCGCCCGGGTGGTGAACACCGTGCCGCCGCTCAGCAGGGCGCATTTTTGTTCCAGACTCAGTTTTGCAATAATATCCTGATGTTTCACGGGGAAATCTCCTTTCAGTAGAAACGGTATTGCCTTTGGAAACAGGACCACGCATAAGGAGAAGAAGCGTGATTCTGTTTCCAAAAGGGAACACGGCTGCGGGTCGTAACTGCCGTGCAGCCGTGTTCCGGGATTAGAAGAAAGACAGTTTTGATTACGGGTCAGTGCTTATGCCTTACTCACATCCGCACCTGCATTGGTATTAGCCAGCGTTTTATTATACTTGCGGCGGCGAAGAATCACCACAACACCTGCCAGAACCAACACATAGACAATCACACTGCCTACCAGTGCAGGCGTGCGCCACATAGGCACAGGTGCATCTACATCTACACCGTAGCTATTCGCCAGCGTATACAGATATTGATGTGCAGCTTCGCGCATCTTCAGCTGACCGGTAGCAGTCTGGCTCAGGTTATCGAAGGTCTTAGTGCCCCAGCCAAACAGCAGACTGGTACCACCTGCCAAGACAGCTTTTTCAATATCCATAAAGCCATGCTCCTCGTTGTTATCCGTAATCACAGTGCCAATAAAGCCCCATTCATTACGCAGAACATTGGTCAGCAGTGCAGTACTTGCACCGGCCCAAGTAGTACCAATATTATTGTAGGAAGACATCACAGCCGTGCTGCCGCCTTCCTTCACAGCCTTTTCAAACGGCACGAAGTAAATTTCACGCATTGCCTGCTCATCGGCCCAGGTGCACAGGCCATAATGACGCCAGGTTTCACGCTCATTCAGTGCAAAATGCTTAATGTAGCAGTACATACCATTTTTCTCTGCTGCACCAACCGTAGCAGCGGACATGGAACCAGAAAGGAAGCCATCCTCAGAATAGTACTCAAAGTTACGGCCAGCAAATGCATTGCGGTGGGTATTAGCACCAGGTGCATACCAGCCGGAAATATTCCACGCCTTTCCTTCCTGCGAAATTGCATCGCCAAATTCAGAAGCCAGGTCTACATTCCAAGTAGCCGCCAGCAGAACTTCTGCCGGATAAGTAACCGTCTTATATGTGCAGGTACCCATAAAGGCATCGAACACATAACTCAGAGCGGCAGGTCCGTCCATTTCATAAGTCTGTCCCTTACCGATATCATCAACTGCTGCACTTCCCCAGCCATCTGCGCCCAGCAGTTTGTACATATCATCAAGGGTCAGCTGATCCAGCAACTTATCCCACTGTGCATCATCATAGGCAAGGCCTTCCATGTCTTTCAGCGTAAGGCCATTCTTTGCACCAAAGGTCGGCGCAGTGTCATCTGCATCCACATAGCTATCATCCACTACCAGCGCATTGTTGAAGGCTTCCAGCTGTTCAGCAGTTGCTTCCTTGCTGGTACCGGGAACGATCTGCCAAGTGTCACGGTTGAGGTAAGCCACATCACCAGCTGCATCATCAAACTGATTTGTTGCTACCACTTCGTCCGAAGAGCGCTTGCCGACATACTTGCAGTTTTCCACACCACTGCCAAACGCACTGTCCTGGAACACTTCATTCTCAGCAACCTTGCAGGTCATGGTCAGATTATCTTTCACCGTATGAGAATCCGTACGCAGAGAAATCTGATACTCGCCAGCTTCCAGCACGTAGGAACCGGTAGAAGTGTAGTACTTCTGTGCATCATAAGAAGCCATCTGCTCTACCGGCATAGAAATCGTAACCGTTTCCGTTTCGCCCGGCTGCAATTCCTTCGTCTTTGCAAAGCCGCCCAGTACTTCGCCAGCCTTCTGCAAGCCGCTGCCGCCTTCAGCTGCACTGTAATAGGGCGCACTGTAATACAGTTCCACAACATCTTTGCCAGCCACATTGCCAGTATTGGTAACTTTGACATTCCACTCCAGCGTATCCTGTGCGGTAACGGTAGTCGGAATCGTGTTTTCCAGTTCCCAGTCAAAGCTTGTGTAGCTCAAGCCATAGCCAAAGGGGAACTGCACTACATCATTGTAGGAAAGTCCCGTCAGATTTTCTCCTTCACGGGTAGTGTAATCGTAGCTTTCACGGGTTTCGTAATAACGATATCCCACATAAATGCCTTCCTGATACTCTACAAGGTAGGCAGGATGACTTTCGAAGTTTCTGAAGCAGTCCTTAGAGTTGGTATACTCAAAGGTATCAAAGTTGTAGTAAGAAGGGGTCGTTTCTACTGCATAAGGGTAGATATCCGGCAGACGGCCAGAGGGGTTGACTGCGCCCGTCAGAATGTTGACAATTCCAATCGTGCCCACATCACCGGGATCACCGATCCAGAGGGCTGCATCAACGCCTTCATCATTCAGAAAGCCCAGTTCCATCGCATTGCCTGAATTGATCAGAACGATAACATTATCAAATGTCGCTTCTGCCTGTTCCAGCAAAGACTGTTCCGCGCTGTTCAGTTCCAGATAATGCTTGCTCTGATCCGGTGCATACGAGGTATTTTCAGCCATCGAAGTGGGCAAGTCATTGCCTTCACCGCCCTTGCGGGAGAACACGACCACAGCAGTATCCGAAAAATCCTTCATTGCTTCAAATGAGCAGTCTCCAGTATACTGGTACTCCACACCCATGTCCTTAGCCAATTCCTCGGTTGCAGGCAGTTCCGGGATGGAAAAATCAACAGAGAATGTATTTCCGCCTTCGTTGTTTTTGGGTCTGTAGAGATTGACCAGATTTTGATTCACTTCAAAACCTGCATCCGTAAAGGCTTTTACAAAATCTGTCCGGTTTGCAGTGTAGCTGCTGCCACCGGAACCCGTACCGCCATAAACCGGATTTGCGGAAGCATAGCCCAGAAGATTGATTTTTCGGTTTGTTCCTGCCAACGGCAGAGCGCCGTCATTTTTCAGAAGGACTGCGCCTTCCTCCTCGATTTTCTGAGCCACTGACAAACCATTTGCATAAGATGTTTTTTGCAATTCCGGGTCTCCATTCTGGCCAGGGAATGCCTTGTCCAGAGAACTGGGAAACACACCAAACATTGCTACATCTGCCACTATTCCAACTGCCAGTAAGAGTGCTGTAACAGCTGTCAGCAACTTTGTGAGCTTTTTGTTGTTCGGATCGCGCTTCATTGTGTTGTCTCCTCCATATTCTTTTATATTTTTTGGGCCGTACCCAACTGTGACCCATTATAACGGATATTTGCGCATCGTTATCATCTTTTGCACAATCTGTCGTTTTGGATACACAGTTTGCAAAAGTTACAATAAATTTTCAATTTTTATTGTGCTAATACACAAATATTGCAACATTGTATTTGTGCACCCTGCCAGACAACAAAAAAAACGGCAGGGGATACCTGCCGTAAAAATATTATTGCTTTTGGGGCAGCGGAAATAAGATCCGCAGGGTGCACCAGTTGTTTTCCCAGTGCATCGTCATGCTGCCGCCGTGCTGCCCGACGGTGGTGCGGACGCTTTTCAGGTCCGACCCCTGCTGCGGCAGACCGTCCGCATCCAGTGCCGGGGCGGCCTCTGTATAATGCTCGAACCGCAGCATGGCAAAGCCGCCCTGACTGTACACCGCCACCTTGATGAGCCGCTTTTCGGGGTCCGGCTCGGCGCGCACGGCGGCAATGGCGTTGTCCAGCGCCACGCCCACAATGGTGCACAGCTCCCGGATGGTGAGAAAGCCCAGCATCCTGCCGTCCGCTACGCTGGTGATGGTGATATTCTCCTGCTGGCATTCCATGGTCTTGGCGGTGAGCAGGGTATCCAGCACCGGGTTGCCGGTCTTGTTCTCGGCCTCGTACTGGCGGATGTTCTGCTCCATGGCGGCAATGGCGGCGTTCTGCTTGGTCTGGTCCTGCTCCTCCCGGATGCGGGCAAGCTGGACTTTCAGTTCATGGTACCGCCGGTTGATGAGGTTGATGCCCTCCTTGCTGCGCTTGTACTGCTCGTACTGGCGGTGCAACACCTCGTCCATGGCGGCAAGCTCGCTGTGCAAAGCGTTCTCCTGCAGCTGCTCGTGCTGCACAGATAAGATCAGCACGCCGGAAAAATCCACTAGGGTGCGGATGGAAAAGATGCTCATATTGATCTCGCTGCCGGGCAGAAAGCCCAGATTGCTCACCGCAAAGGCAGTCAGCGCCAGCATGACCGCCGTCAGGGCGGCGCTGCCGCCGATCTGTAAGTGCCCGGCGGGCTGGGGACGGCGGTGCTGCAGATAGCACATGATGCCGAACAGCGTCCCATACACCAGCGCCAGCAGCAGCAAAGACAGCGGCTCCCATGGGCCGCGGGCGGGCCAGAGGGCGCAGTGCAGCTGCCACTCCACGCTGGCGGCAAGCTCTGCCAGAATAAACGCCCGTGCGCAGTGATACCCGGCTTCCAGCAGAGTAATGCTCCACACGCCCCATAAATATAAGTAAGAAAGCCCGATGGCCGTTACCATGCAGGGGATCCAGAGCCCGCCGGGCACATCGCCCGTCAGCCCCAGAAAGGCCGACAGCACCGCCGCCCACAGCAGGGTGATACCCCCGGTGACCGCTCTGGAAAAGCGGGGCGCAAGCGCCGGGGTGAACAGCAGCACCGCCAGACACTCGGCAAGGGCGGTGTACAGCCGGGGGATATCCGGCAGCGCGGTCATGAGCCTTCACCTCCGATGTAGTCGGTCAGTGCGGCAAGAAAAGCCTTACGCTTGGGGCGGCTGACCTGCAGCTCGCAGGGGCCCACCTGCACGGTACTCTGCCGCAGCTCCCGCACCTGTGCCAGATTGACAAGGTAGCCGCTGTTGCAGCGGGCAAAGGGGCAGTCTGCCAGCTTTTCCTCAAAGGCCTTGAGGGCGCCGGGGGCGGAAAAATCGCCCTCATCGGTATAAAAGTGCACCCGGTGCCCCTCGCTTTCCAGATAATAGATGCTTGCGGTGTCCAGACGGCGCAGCCCGCCCTCCACCGGCACGGTCAGGTAGCGCTTTGCCCGCTTTTCCAGCCGGGCAACGGCCTTGAGCAGCTGCTGCGAAAAGGCAAAGTAGGGCACCGGCTTCAGCACATAGTCCAGCGCTCCCACCGAGTAGCCCCGGATGGCATACTGCGCCATATTGGTGATGAAGATCAGGATGACGTCTGCATCCATCTGCCGGATGCGCTCTGCCGTGGTCATGCCGTCCAGATGCTTCATCTCCACATCCAGAAAAATAATATCGTAGACCGCGCGGTAATCCTCCAGAATATCCACGCCGTCCGCAAAGACCGTCACTTCAAACTCTGTCCCGTACTGCCGGGTATACCGCCGGACATACTCCTGCAATACCCCCTGCACCTCCGCGTCGTCCTCTACGATCGCCACCCGGATCATAACCGCACCTCCCTTACCACACCTTTGTGGAACTGTTACGGCTCTATTATAGCGCAATCCCGTCCGGTTTGCCAAGGGGCACTCCGCAACAAAGGGCAGGGCAGCCCACAGCTGACCACCGTGGACGTCAACCCCTACCAGCTGGGCATGGAGGCTGCCAGCCAGACCATCAACCACATCGAGAACCCGAACCTTCTGGCCACAAAGATCATCGTGCCGCACAAGCTCATCCCCCGGGAGAGCTGCTGCCCGCCGGAGGAGCAGCGCTAGAAAGTGCTTTTTCAGCAAGACTGTGTCCGCTTCCGGAAGCTGCCGCGCAGCGCCTGATATGCCGCCCCCAGAGTAGACAGCGTAAAAAACGCTGCATCCTCCGGGGGTATTTTTATGCCCAAAAGGGCACAAAAGAATGCCCGCCCACCTGTGGAAAACCACGGTGAGCGGGCATTTTATGGTTTATCGTTTGCGCGCTTTAAAAGCGTTCAGAGGGCGGTGGGCTGGGGTACCAGCCGGAAGAGCATTACGGGCAGCGCGCTGTTTGCAAAATCCAGCGTATAGATGAGCTTTCCGCGCTCTGTTTCAAACGGCATCTCCGTCTGTGTGCCGTCCGGGGCAATGCGCACAAGCGTTTTGCCTTCCAGCAATCCGGCGGGCAGCGCGAGTCTTACCCGACCGGTGGGCTGCGTCAGGCTGCCTGCGGTCTCAAATGCCACACTCAGGTATTCCCCATTCGTCCGTGCGGTCACATCCTCCGCAGAAAGGCTGCCGCTGTTAGCCCACGCCGTTGCCGCTTCGATCTTTTCCAGCTGCGCGGCGTTTTCTGCCTGCCCGCACACGGGGCAGAAGGTCAGCGCTTCGCCTTCCGCAGTGCGGAAAGTAAACTTCCGGCAATCGGTGCTGCCAGTGTGCGCACAGCCATCTCGCAGACAACTGGCGCTCTGAGAGCCGGTTCCGTTCGGGGACCATGCACCGAACTGGTGTCCCAGCTGATCGGTCGGGTTTGCGGTGTAGCTGTCTTTGCAGCGGCTGCAAGTAAAGATGGTATAGCCGTCTGTTTCACAGGTGGGATCTACGGTAACAGCCTGATAATCATGGTTCAGTGCGGGCAGTTCTGTATAGGTGGTATGGTCGCAGCGGGAGCAGGTTTCGTAGGCGTTCCAGCCCTTTTCCGTACAGGTGGGGGCTTGCGCGTCATGCTGCACCAAATCATGGTTCAGTGCGGGCAGCTCTTTGCGGGTGGTATAGTCGCAACGGGAGCAGGTTTCGTAGGCGTCCCAGCCCTTTTCCGTACAGGTGGGGGCTTTTGCTGCGTGCTGCTCCAAATCATGGTTATTTGGGTCTTTTTCGCCGTATTCCCCACCACACGCCTCACAGACCGCTTTGGTGCTGCAGGTTGCTGTGCCACCGGTACAGCTTTTGGTCTCAGCTTCGTTGCAGTTGCTGCGCTTGCAGCTGCGGGTGTGCGTGCCGTCGTCGTTAGGCCTCCACGCGTCCCAGTCGTGACCGAGAATGCCATATTCCGACCAGCATAAGCGACAGATTTTGCCTGTGGTGCAGGTGGGGGTTTCGGTGCCGCCGGTATGATACGAAAACTGTTTATAAATGATCTCGTTCTCCGTGCGGCAGGTCCTGCATTTTATACGGATCTTATGATAGATTGGATCAGCATTTGATTGCCATACGTATCCGAGGATATCACAGGTTTTATCAGCCTTACATTGGATGCAGTACGTGAAGGCATAAGCTACTGCTTTAGCGTTTAACGCGATCCCCGGTATCAGGCACACCATTGCCAGCACCGTCAAACACCGGATCAGCCATTTTTTCATGTTGCTCCCTCCTTATCATCAAACCTTGTTATCCTTTCAGATCAAACTGCACGGACAGCGATGCAAGCACGGCATCTACCACCTTCCGCGCCTCGGCAAGCATATCGATCTCCGCCACAAAAGCGATGACCTGCTCGCGCTCCTGCGCGGGGACCTGCAGCGCACTCAGGCTCATGCTCAGATAGCGCCGTATTTTGCGCTCCAGCGTAAAGTAGGGGTCGCACTGCCGTGCCATGTAGCCGCGCATCATGCCAGCCGTGCCCAGCTCCATCTCGTAGAAATCGCACTCGGCGCACCCGGGCAGATACGCGCTGAACGCCGCCTGCAGCTCCGCCGTGGTGCTGCGGTGGATGATCTCCGCCGTGGCGGGGAAGGTGTACGCCTCCACATAGATATCCCGCAGGTTCTCGCTCAGCTCGGTCACCGCCAGCTGCAAAGCCGTCTCCACCGCAGCGGCTTCACCGCGCCAAACTGCCTGCTGAACATCATGCCGATCAGCTCGGTCAGCACACCGTCCTTTGTGCGGAAGATATTCTGGAACGACCCGGCGGAAACATCTGCTTCCTTTAAAATTTCTGCAACCTTGGTGTTCGTGTAGCCTTTTTCCAGAAAAAGCCGGACACAGGCGGTCAGGATCCGCCGTTTTGCTTCTTTGCTGTCGTATCTGCGCGCCATTGGAAATCATCCTTTTCTATAATTGGTTTCTAACCCAATTATATATTGATTCCGGATTCAGTTCAAGTAGAACTTTCCGGGCGTATTTTGGGCAGTTTGACGAGAGAGCGCTTTCTGCGGGTGCGCATCCGGGCAAAACAAAGCGCAATGGACATTGCTGTTATCCGCTGCCGCAGCCAGACAGTTCGCGGCAGCAAAAAAGAGGCCACCGATCGGGGTGACCTCTTTTCAGCGTATTTTCAGCGTAAATCCCGCAGCAGGCGAACCCACCATCTCCATGACGGCTCTTTTGGAGTTGCTCTTTGCGTAAGATTGCAAGATAAATCTTATTTCTGACAGAAAGAGCCGAACCCGTGCAACGAGTCCGGCCCTTTCCGTGCTTTGGTTGGATCTTAAGCAAAGTTATGGTAAATGAAGAAGTTGGCTTTGGGAGTTTACAGCAGGCTCAGTGCTTCCTCGTCTGCCACAAGGATGCAGTCCGGATGCAGCTGCAGGATGCTGCCGGGGCAGGCAGGGGTCACAGGGCCGGTCACGGCGTCCTTGACGGCCTGTGCCTTGGCTTTACCGTTGGCTACCACCAGCACCTTGCGTGCCTGCATGATGGTCTTGATGCCCATGGTGTATGCCTGTTTGGGGACAAGGGCCTCGTTGCCGTCAAAGAAGCGCTTGTTGGCTTCGATGGTAGTGGGCGCAAGGTCGATGCAGTGGGTCTCCAGCTCAAAGGCTTCGCCCGGCTCATTGAAGCCGATATGACCATTGGGGCCGATGCCCAGCAGCTGCAGGTCGATGCCGCCCAGCTTGTGGATGATACCGTTGTAACGGGCACACTCGGCGGCGGTGTCCAGATTGGTGCCGTCCGGCAGGTTGGTCTTGGCCGGGTCGATATTCACCTTGCTGAACAGGTTCTCGTTCATGAAATACCAGTAGCTCTGGGGGTGCTCCTTGGGCAGGCCGCGGTACTCATCCAGATTGACAGTAGTGACCTCGGAGAAATCCAAATCGCCTTTGTTGTACCAGTCCACCAGTTGGGCATAAGTGCCCACCGGGGTGCCGCCGGTGGCAAGACCCAGTACACAGTCCGGCTTCATGATGACCTGTGCGGAGATGATGTTGGCCGCTTTGCGGGACATATCCTGATAATCTTTTGCGCGGATGATCTTCATAATAATGCTCCTTTTATAGTACTGTTACGCCTGCGTTCCGGCAGGCCTGTAAAAATTCTACGGGCAGCTTTCCGTCCGAGATCACAATATCAATATCGGACAGCCCGCAGATGTGGAATGTACTTTTCAGTCCGATCTTGGAGGAATCCAGCAGCACGGCTTTCTGCTCACAGCGGCGGAGCACGGTCTGCTTGAGCCGTGCTTCATCCTCCACGCCGCAGGTAAAACCGGTTTCCGGGCTGTAACTGGTCACGCCCAGCAGCAGATCAAAGTTGATGCCCTCCATCGTCTGGATGCTCTGTGCACCGCAGACGCTCATGCTGAACCGGTTCAGGCTGCCGCCCGGCAGGGATACATTGGGCTTTTCCAGCTTTGCCAGCTCCATGGCGCAGCTCAGGCCGCTGGTGTAGATGAGCATGGGCTGATCCGGGATGCACCGGGCCACTGCTGTGGCGGTGCTGCCGGAATCCAGAAACAGAGTGGTGTTGGGGCGCAGCAGAGCAGCGGCTTTTTCGGCAATGATCTGCTTTGCTTCGGCATTGCGGGCGGCACGGCGGCTCAGCAGGTCGTCTGTGCCTACCACCTGCTCCACCGACTTGACACCGCCATGCACCCGCACCACACGGCGGGCTTCATCCAGTGCTTTCAGGTCGGTGCGCAGGGTCATTTCCGAAACGGAAGGGAAAGCTTCCTTGAGCTGGGCAAAGCTAATGCTGCCTTTGCGGTTCACCAGCTCCACGATTTGATTGCGGCGTTGTTCCATGGGGGATTCCTCCTGTCTGCGTTTGTCCTGTCCCATGGCACGTTCTGCTTAGTCCTCCGGGTTGAAGTTTGCCAGCAGATATTCCTCTGCTTCCGGGCACCACAGGCCGTTGTGGGCATCCACGATGTCAGCCAGTGCGGTATAGCGGGGGTCGTTGTCCTGTTCGCCCTTGGCACGCAGATCGGTCAGGGCGATGAGGGGCATGGTCAGGTGGGTGTAGATCAGCTTTTTGCCGCCGGGGATCTTGGGCAGGTTGAGGGTGGTCTCGGCAGCGGCGTTCAGACCGCCGATGTGGGTGACCATCACAGCCGGATCGATGCGCTTAGCGGCGGTCAGTTCCAGCGACTCGATCATGTCGGCGGTATTACCGCCGGTGGTGCCCATGACATGGGTAGAATTGTAGTGCACATCGTAGAAGTTCATCTTGGCGCTGAACTGCTTGTCGGTGGGGCCTGCAAAGAAGTTCAGGCAGCCGTCACGACCCAGCACAGCACTGGACAGCTCCACCACCGGCGCGATGGGGGCGTAGCAGAACACATCATCAAAGCCGGTACCGCCGGTCAGCTCCCGCAGCTCGGCAGCGGGGTCTGCCATGTTGGCGGTGTTGACGAAGTACAGGTCGATGCCGTCCTTCTCCTTGACCTCCTTCGGGGGGAAGAGGGACTCCGCACGGGCCAGACGATCCTCGTTGATATCGGTGACCACCACCATGCCGGGGCGCACATCACGGTGCAGTGCGTAGGTCAGAGCACCCAGACCCATGGGGCCTGCACCGGCCAGAATCGCCAGCTTGCCACCCTTCTTGATACCCATATCGTGATGGTACACACCCATCTTGGTGTGGTAGGCGGCGTAAAAAGCACCGATGGAGCAGCTCATAGGCTCGGCCAGAGAAGCCTCGTAGTAAGCACGGCCCTTGTACTCCAGCAGGCAGCCCAGTTCCATGACCTCGGCAGGGATGATGCAGTAGGTGGCGTCGCCGCCGAAGAACTCGTAGGAGTAGCCGGGGCTCCACATGGTGCCCTTGTAGTTCAGGGCGGGCTGCAGGGTGAACTTCATGCCGGGCTTGAACTTGTCCTGATGCGCCTTGCCCACCTTGACGATATCACCGGCGAACTCGTGACCCATGATGGCGGGGTGCTCGGCTACATCCGGATGCACACGCTTGTGCGCAGTGCCTCCATCAGCCGGGGCGTTTCGATCAGCTGCCCGCTGACATTCTGCATGACCTCCACCGGGACGCCGTTCCCGTCGTCCGGAGCCAGCAGCACCAGTGCCCCCAGCACGATGCGCCCCGGCTCATAGACCGGCGGCTGTGCCTGCAGATAGCCCAAGCGGCAGTCCTTTACCGCACTTGTCCTGCAATGGAGCAGCAGGGCAGACACCACCCTCCGGTAGGAAGAAGCATCCCCCTGCAGCCAGACCCCCACGCCGGGGCGGCGGAACATCTCCACCCGGTAGGGGTGTAGCTTGGTCTCAAGTTCATCCAAGTCCGCAGACAGCGTGCTTTCCGAAACGCCAAGCGCCCGTGCCAGTACCGCTGTTTTGCAGGGCTCCTGCTCGCTGAGTAGCCTTGTCAAAAGCTGCTGCCGCCGCTCTGCGCGGGAAAGTTCTTTCCTGTCGCCGCTGTTCAGCTGGGTGCGCAGTGCGTCTCGCCGCTCCGGCGCTTCATCCAGCAGCAGACCCTTGCCGGGATTCCGCACAAAATGTGCCCCGGCAGCCTGCATCCACTGCTCCACAGCGGGCAGCTCCCGCAGCACGGTGCGGCGGCTGACCCCGATGCTTTCAGCCAGCGCCGCCGCCGTCACCCAGCCCTGCGGAAGGCTGAGCAGCTGCTCGATCAGCTTCCGTGCATTTGCCGACAGTTCCTCACGATACACCGCACCCATGTTGCTTCTCTCCTTTTCCCAAAAGTTACCCATTGCTTCTATTGTAGCATAGTGCCACCCCGTCTGCCAGCCCCCAACGCAGAAAAGAAGTTGTGTGTTTTTTGTCACCATTGCCCGGTGACAAAAGCTTCCTTGTTCCCGTCTTGTATCCCGGCGCATCAGCAAATATGCACAAATCACCCGCGCATCCATTGGAAATGTTGCCGTATCAGCCCACTGGTGTCACCATCCTCCGGTGACAACCCCACCGCTTGTCACCATTGAAATCCGGCGCATTATCGGCTAGAATAGTGCCAGAACGAAACGAAAGCTCCTCCGAACAACCGTCCGCAGGCCGCAGCTCCCATGCCACAGGAGCTGCACCGCCTGCCTTTCAAGTGAAAAAGGAGAGCTACAAATGAAAAACGCTGTTTCCCGCTTTGGCAAGTTCCTCAGCGGCATGGTCATGCCGAATATCGGCGCATTCATCGCGTGGGGCTTCCTCACTGCTCTGTTCATTGAAGCGGGCTGGTTCCCCAACGAAAAGCTGGCCAGCATGGTATCCCCGATGCTGACCTACCTGCTGCCCATCCTCATTGCAGGGCAGGGCGGCAAGATGATTGCAGGCGACCGCGGCCGCGTCATCGCCGCCATCGCCGTGGTGGGCTGCATCTGCGGCTCGGACTACACCATGCTGATGGGCGCCATGGTCATGGGCCCTCTGGCCGGCTGGGTCATCAAGCAATTCGATAAGAAGGTGGAAGGCCATATTCCCGCCGGTTTTGAGATGCTGATCAACAACTTCTCCATCGGCATTCTGGGTATGCTGCTGGCCATCCTCGGCTACTACGTCATCGGCCCGTTCATGACCGCCATCCTCACCGTGCTGACCGCCGGTGTGGACTTCCTTGTGGCACACAGCCTGCTGCCGCTGGTGTCCATCTTTATTGAGCCTGCCAAGGTATTGTTCCTGAACAACGCTATCAACCACGGCATCTTCAGCCCCATCGGTGCAAGCCAGGCCGCTGAGACCGGTCGTTCCATCATGTATATGCTGGAAGCCAACCCCGGTCCCGGTCTTGGTGTCCTGCTGGCCTACTGCTTCTTCTGCAAGGACGGCACCACCCGCCAGTCCGCTCCCGGTGCTGTCATCATCCACCTGCTGGGCGGCATCCACGAGATCTACTTCCCCTACATCCTGATGAACCCCGTGATCATCATCGCCCCCATCGTGGGCAACTTCTGCGCCATCCTGTTCTACTCTATGACCGGTGCAGGTCTGTCCGGTCCTGCTTCTCCCGGTTCCATCATCGCCTACATGGCAATGGCTCCCCGGGATTCCATTCTCACCGTTCTGCTGGGCGTTGTCATCGCCGGTGCTGTTTCCTTTGTTCTATCCTCGGTCATTCTGAAAGCGACCTCCGGTCACACCAAGAGCCTGACCGATGCCCAGAACGAAATGAAGGAGATGAAGACACAGGCTAAGGGCGAGATTCCTGAGCCTACTGCCGTAAATGTCGGTCAGATCCGCAAGATCGTCTTTGCCTGCGATGCCGGTATGGGTTCCAGCGCCATGGGTGCTACCAAGTTCCACAACCGCATTAAGGCGGAGCGCCCCGACTTGACCGTGACCAACTCCAGCGTGGATACCATCCCCGCCGACGCGGACGTGGTGGTCTGCCAGCGCGTTCTGGCTGACCGTGCCGCCAAGTGCGCCCCGCAGGCACAGCTCATCACGCTGGACAACTTCCTTGCAGATCCGCATCTGGACGCATTGTACAACGCACTGACCTCCACTTCCCCGGCACTGGATGCCAAGGCCGAAGCTGCCGCCAACGAGGAGATCGTATCCGACCTGCGCAATGCAGCCGTAGCCCCTCTGGCGGCTGCCGTGACCGAGGCTTCCAAAGCCAACGGTTCCGTGATGAAGATCCAGGCGGAGGACATCCAACTGGGTCTGCCCTCCGTCACCAAGGAGGAGGCCATCCGTGCCGCCGGTGCGCTGCTGGCAAAGCGGGGCTATGTGGATGACAGTTACGCCGATGCCATGGTGGAGCGCGAAAAGCTGGTGAGCACCTACATGGGCATGGGCGTAGCCATTCCCCACGGCACCAGCCAGAAGAAGGGCACCGTTAAAAAGTCCGGCGTTGTCCTGCTGCAATATCCGCAGGGCGTGGACTTCGGCGATGAAAAAGCCTACCTCGTGTTCGGCATTGCCGGTGTCGGCAACGACCATCTTGACTTGCTGGGCAATGTCTGCGAGATCCTTGAAGACGAGGATGCGCTGGAACAGCTCAAGACCACTTCCGATATGAACTATGTGCTGGAGCACTTACAATAACGATTCCAAAAAGGAGAGATTTTTTATGAAGAGCATCGATATCACCATTCAGGACAAAGAAGGTCTGCACGCCCGTCCCGCCGGTATCCTGAGCAAAGCTGCCAAAGGCTTTGAGAGCAAAGTCACTATGACTAAGAACGGCAAAGTCGCCGACATGAAGAAGATCTTTGCCGTAATGGGTCTGGCCGTGAAGTGCGGCGAGACCGTGACCATCGCCGCCGATGGCCCGGACGAGGATGCCGCCATCGAAGAATTGACCAAGCTGTGCAAGGACGCATGACTTCTCCCTCCGTCTATGACCATTCTGCATAAATACTGCTGACGCAAAACCGCTCCGGGCAGAACGCTCGGAGCGGTTTTACTGTCAGTATGCGTTTTTCATCACCGTGTTTTCCAGAAAGCTGAAAAACACATCGTATTCATTTGGGGTCAGCATTTTGGGAGAACGCATGATCACAAGATCATGCCCGTGGTTTCCCACATGATAGGGTGGATGAGTGTGAGAATAGGGATTTTCCAAAACCCTCTTGACGAATTTCACATACAGTGGTATTTTTCCTGTAAATCCCACCGTCTTTGTGGATTGGTTTGAAACCATCCACAAGATGTGGTCGTGTTCATTTTGAACACAGCCACAGAAAGTGGTTGGTT
>OHKU01000879.1_pt1 | contig 15267 bp, 10 predicted proteins | sample 1568911 | NCBI WGS metagenome assembly OHKU01 (sample SAMEA3879574, study PRJEB24766) | human gut metagenome | biome: human-associated habitat; feature: feces | place: USA | collected 1985/1987
ATTCCTGTGAGCATTAGTCCGATGATTGTAAACATATCTATGTCGTTTTTGGGGGCAAAGATAGTGCAAACCGAAAGCAGAAGCAAGCTTGCTTGTTTATGCTGAGGTGCAGCCTATTTTCGCAAATGCAAAGATAAAGCTTTTAAAAGGTAAATAAGGCGGCACCGCCGCAGGCAAACGCCGCCCTATTTTGGTATATTTAAAGAGAGGATTATTCTTCAGTTCCTTCTGCAGTGTTGTTTAGCGCAGGGTTTGCGTTGATTTCCCACAAAGGAATCGGGAAGAAGTTGTGCTTTCCTTCCGAAAATCCGCGTTTGCCCAGTACCTCGCTCAGTTTGCCCCAGCGGCGCAGGTCGTACCAGCGGTAGCTTTCCAGCGGGAACTCGATGATGCGTTCATGTTCTATTTGAGCCTGTACTTCGGCTTGTGACGTTCCTTTCATAGCAGGCATTTTTCCGTGCTTGGCTCTGATTTCGTTAATCAGAGGAATGGCTTGTTCGGGATGCCCTTGCTTGTTCAGTACTTCGGCTTTCATCAACATCACGTTGGCATAGCGCATCAAAGGAATGTTGAACGGACAGTAGTCGCTCAGTTCCTCATATGTTTCCGGAGTGAAGCGGCGGAAGTTGGGGCGATCGTATACATCTTTCACGCCACCATGAGATTCCAGATATTTGTCTGTGTCTTCTCCTGTCGGGATATCGATGACATTGCCGTTTGCATCCACATACTTCTTATTCTCGTTCTGTCTCCATCTCCAGAAACACTCGTCGTAAGTGAACTCTCCAAAAATCAGTTCGCCGTTATCAGCGTCGTTGAAGTAGTCATCCTTGAAGTAAATTGTATTATAAAGACGTTGATAACGGCGAACTGATTTTTGGAGATTATAAAGACGTTGGTCGTACAGCCCGTCCGATGCCTTTCTGCCTTCTTTCTTGTACTCTTCCATCAGGCGGGCGCTGGGCAGGATTTCGTCCCAACCGCCAATCTCAGAGCAGGCAATGAAACAGTGTATGTATGAGTAGTAGCTGGCGCCGTTGTCAGTATTGGCAGAATATTGCAACTCGAAGATGGATTCCGGGCAATTCTTGTTCTTGCCGTTGAACATTTGCAGCATCTTGTCGCTATCTACCAGTTCGTAGCCTTGCACTGCATTCAGGGCCTTCAGGGCTGCTGTTAAGTGGCCCGACTCATTGGCAGGTTCTTCATAAGCACGCGTCAGGTAGGCAAATCCTAGATAGGCATTGGCTGCTCCCGAAGTGGCGCGACCCAGTTCCGATCCGGGGCGTGTGGCAGGCAATGCAGTGGCTTGCGACAATTCGTTTATTACCAGTTCCCAGCAAGCCACCCGGTCGCTCAATGGCTTGTTCAGGTCGGCTGCATCCGAAATGTAGATGTCGCGCAGGATAATCTTCTCCCAGTTCAGCAACAGCATCATGTGGAAGTAACCTCTCAGAAAATGAGCTTCGGCAATAATCTCTTCGCGTTTGGCTTCGGTGATGTTTTCTGCCGGGATTTTGGGTGCGTACTCCAACACCTGGTTGGTGAAGTTGATACCCCGGTAAAGGTCTTGGTAGTAATAAGAGAACTGTGTATTTCCGTTGGTATAGGTGAAGTTATAGATGTCTGTCCAAGTCTGGTAGTTGTTGGCATCGTTACCCACATCGTAAAGGTCGGTGCGGTAAGCCTCCACCGGCCAGCGCACTTCACTGGTGGCATAGCTGTCGCCGTGGAAGAGTTGGGCGTATGCTGAGGCCAGGGTGGCTTCTGCATCTTTTTGGTCTCTCCAAAAGTTGCCGGTAGTCAGCTTGTCGGGAGAAGAAACAGTCAGGAAGTCATCGCAAGACGTAAAAGCCATTGCGAGACACATACTTGCTATATATAGAACTTTTTTCATATCGTTTCTTTTATATTGAGTTAAACATTAGAATGTAAGCTGTGCACCCACGGTGTAGGAGCGGGTAAACGGATAGATGTATCTGTCTACACCGGAGTTCAGTGGGCTGCTGGTTGAGAATTCCGGGTCTACGCCGGAGTAACCGGTAATGGTGAACAGATTGTCACCGCTGATATAGAAGCGGAGCTTTTCTATTTTCACTTTCTTCAGCAGAGATACGGGCAGTGTATATCCGATTTGGGCCTGGCGCAAACGGACGAAGCTGCCATTCTCCAGGAAGCGCTCGCTTTCGCGGGAGTTACCGTTGGGGTCGCCGTTCACGGCACGTGGAATGTCGGTATGTGTGTTCTCCGGTGTCCAGGCGTTGACTACGGTGCTCAGCATGTTGATGGGAGCATTCATGGATTCATAGAAGTAGCGGTTACCGTTGTAAATCTTATGCCCGAACACACCGCTCAAACTGAAAGAGAGGTCGAAACCCTTGTAAGAAGCGGAGAAATTGAGGTTGGTCTCGAATTTAGGGATACCTGTTCCGCAGTATTCTTTGTCATCTTCGTCGATGACACCGTCACCGGTTACATCTTTGAAGCGGATGTCACCGGCTTTTGCGTTGGGTTGGAGGCGTTCTCCTTTATCGTTCACGTAAGCTTCAGCTTCCGCATCGCTTTGGAAGATGCCGTCTGTGCGGTAGAGGTAGAAGCCGCTGATAGGCTTGCCTTCTTTGGCGTATGCCGGGATATGGTCGGTGTCGTACAGCAGACCGGTAGCGGGCAGTGCTTGTCCTTTGTCTGCCAGTTCCACTACTTTATTCTTGGTGGTGGAGAAGTTGAAGCCCACGTTGTATTCAAAGTCCTTGATCTTGTCGATCCAGTTCACTTCCAGTTCCACACCGTTGTTGCGAATCTTGCCCACGTTCAGAATGGGATTCTCGTAACCGGCAGAGGGAGAGAGGCGCTTGGTAATCAGCAAATCTTCCGTCTGGTTGATGTAGTAGTTGATGCTACCTGTCAGTTTGTTGCTGAGCATGCCAAAGTCGAAACCGATGTTTTTAGTGTCCGTAGTTTCCCATTTCAGACCGCGGTTTTCCATAGTCCATGAAGCAGAACCCGGCCAGGCGTTGCCACCTTGTATGTAGCCACCGTAACGATTGTTGCGAGACAGAATCAAGGCCTGGAAGTCATAATATCCCAAAGCGTTCTCGTTGCCGAGGCGTCCCCAGCTGGCACGGAACTTCAGGCTGTTGATGAAGAAATCTTTCGGATAGAAGGCTTCTTCACTGATTCTCCAGCCTACAGCTACAGAGGGGAAGCAACCCCAGCGGTTGTTCACACCGAATTTGGAAGAACCGTCGTAGCGCATGGTGGCCTGGATGAGGTAACGGTTGTCGTAGTTATAGTTCACGCGTCCGAAGAAAGAGGCGCGGTTATATTTGTATTTTTCGCCATCACCGTAGAACGTTCCTCCGATACCTGCATCCACTGTATCAAAACTCGGGTCGAGGAAACCGGCTGCCTCGTCCTTGGTGGCCAGGTTGCCGTTGGCATCAATGTAGTATTTGGTAGACTTACCGGTTACACCTACGCCATTATCGGTGTATTTGGTGGAAGTGATAGAAGAACCAGCCATTATATTCAAACTGTGCTTGTCGAAATCTTTATTGAAAGTCAGCACGTTGTCAATGGTTTGCTCTTCCCAATAATAAGTTCCTTCGTAGTGCTCAGGATAGTTGTGGGGACTTTGTGCATTAGAAATGTAATCCGGATTGTGCTCCACGTAACGGTAGTGCAAGCCACGGTAGGCATAGCTGGTCTTGAAGTTCAGCCAGGGAGCGAGCTTCACACCCAATGATACGTTGGCATTGGTATAGAACTTCTTGGTAGCGGCTTCGTTGTAGACGTGGTCGGCCATCACGTTATTGTTGGTTGGCAATCCGAGCGATTGCGTCAAGGCAAAGCCGTATTTCTCATTCTCGTCATAAACGGGAAGCAACGGAGAAAGACCGTACATCTCACGCAAACTGTACTGTGGCTGTTTGCTCTTGGTATAGCGGAAGCTCAAATTGGCATCAATGTCGAAGATGTATTTGCTCATGTGCATTTTCATGCGGGCATTGTCCTGGCGGAAGTTATTGCCCAGAAAGATACCCTTGTCGTCAGCATGGTTATAGGACACGGAATATTGTGCCGTTTCGCTGCCACCGCGCACACTGAACATATAGTTTTGGGATAAACCGTCGCGAAGCATCAGATCCTGCCAGTCTGTGTCTATGCCCGTATCGCTGGTGCAATAGGCGGGAACCGGCTTGCCTGCATTCTCGAACATGGTTTTGATCGTATTCTTATACTGTTCCGCATTGGTCATTTCCAGTTTGTTGGCTACAGTAGTCATGCTCAAGTATGTATTGAAATCAATGTGTGTTTCACCTTTCTTGCCATTCTTGGTAGTGATGATGATTACTCCATTGGCTGCCACTGAACCGTAGATAGCGGCAGCAGCACCATCTTTAAGTACTTCCATGGATTGGATATCTTGCGGATTAACATTATCAATATCTCCGGGGAAACCATCGATAATATAAAGTGGCTCATTGCTGCCGAAAGATTTTACACCACGAATCTTGACAGAAATACCTGCACCTGCGTTACCGCCGGCCTTCATAATATTTACACCGGCAATTTTTCCTTGTAATGCTTCGGCAGGATTGGTTGTAGCACGCTTGGTCAATTCTTCTGTATCAACAGAAGAAATAGCTCCGGTCATATCACTTTTCTTCATTGTACCATAACCGATTACCACAACTTCATCCAGCATTTCAGTATCATCTTTCAGAGTTACTTTCAACACCTTCTGTCCATTCAGAGGAATCTCTTGAGCGACATAGCCCACATAAGAGATTACCATTGTCGCATTAGGAGCAACAGTCAGTGCAAAGTTACCGTCGATGTCGGTAATGCAACCATTGGTTGTACCTTTTTCCAAAACACTGGCGCCAATGAGAGTTTCTCCTTTGGTGTCGGTTACTGTACCGGTTAATTGGATGGTTTGTGCTAAAGAACTTAGCGGTACCAAACATACAAAGAGCAAGGCCAACAAAGCGGCTCTTTGTATTAAGGAATACTTTTTAATTTTACCCATGTGTGATAGTTTTTAAGGTTAATAACATTTGTTTCTCACATGGCAAAGAAAAGGATATAATTAAAAGTATTCCTATAAAGAACGGTCTGTAAAATATCTACAAAGGGGGTGGAATTACAGGCTTTTTGATCTACAAAGATAATCGTAAATGCTTGTAATATAGTGCTATATTGCGGGGTGGTATATCTACAAACAAGCAGTTTGTGCTAATGGGTGTTTTAGTAGTTTTGCAAGTATTCCACCAGGTCTTTTTCTGTTGGTAAGTTCAAAGCCTTACGTAATCTGTAGCGATTCATATTAATTGTTTTAGGACTATTCCCGCTAATCATGGAAATTTCTTTCGTTGAAAGATTGACGCGCAGCATGGTTGCCAGATATTTTTCTCCTTGTGTCAAGTTGGGATGTTCTTTTGTGAGCCTTTCAATGAATTCTTTACTCTTGTCTTCGATATTCAGCAGTAACGCATTATTGGTCTTGTCTCCGCTTTGGTATTGACTGATATAGGCATTCACTTTTTTCAGGTGGGGGATAAGTGTTTGATTATCCATTTTGTACCCTTCCTTAATCATTTCGCGTATTTTGTCCAGCAATTCGTTGCGGCTTCTCAGGAAGACGGCGAAGCTGGTTACTTCTTGCTGGCTACTGTCCAGTGCATTCTGTATATTCTGTAGCTCCAACTCTTGTTGGTGCAGTTTCAGTTCGGATAACTCGCGTTGCGACAACTCCAGTTGGTAGCGGGCCTCTATCAGTTGAAGGCCTTTTCTGCGCTTATACCATTTATATAAGAAGATGCTGAAAGCTAATCCAAGCACGAGTATGCTGCCCAAGAGCCATAGATTGCGTTTCAGCAGTTCTATTTCATAGATTTGTTCCTGCATTTCAGTGGCATGCTTCTGGTCTTGATATCTTTTATAAGAGATTTCCTGTTCAATGTTGCGCAGCTTGTTGCTGCTTTGCAGCTCTTTACTCAAAGCATACATCTGGCTGAGGCGGGTGTAGGCCTGTTTATAGTCACCTATGGCGGCATATACCCACGATGAATATTCATAATTATCGCAGATCAGCTCTTTGGCACCAATGTTACGGGCATATTCATAGGCTTTTTGCAAGGCTTCCAAGGCTTGGGGGTATTGCTCGCTGAAATAATACTGTTTGCCCATATTATTATAGTTCTCACCCAGTGACCATTGGGCATCTAGATTCTTGTTGATGGCAATTGCTTCTTGAATAAGGGAGAGTTTCTTTTCCGTATCTCCCTGATATAGGCATAGATTATTCAGATTGGTAGCTATTTCCTTTAAGTTTCGTTGGGCACGGTTGATTGTCAGTGCCCGTTGAAGAAATTTTTCAGCTACCACAAATTCATCAAGTAGGTAGTGCATGACTCCGCGCTCATTATAGCATCCGGCCACCGAAGCCGAATCCCCTAAGGATTTGAAAATGGAAGTGGCTTTGTCATTTAGTTCGATGCCTTTGTTATAATCGCCCAACTTGCTGTATACGCGCCCCATGAGGGAATAGAGTTGAGCTGTTTGCCTTTTGTTTGCAGGGTTGATATATCTCTGTGTGTCATATAAATTTTTGATGCTTAAGTCGAAGTTACCCAGTAGCTGTTCTGCCTGACTGTGAAGAATCATGGCTTGTGTACAAATCTCATTAGGCTGGTCTTCGGGAAATAGAGCGGCAGCTTGTGCCGCATAGTAAGAAGCCTGTTTAGGATTACTGAACAGAGCATTTTGAGCTTGTTCAACTAAAGTCTTGGCTTGGTTTATATCTTGGGCTTGTAAAGGAGTTACAGTTAGCGAGAGAACTGCAAGTATTAGATACAGAGCTTTCTTCATGGTATAGTCTTATTTTTGCAAATGTAATTATTTTCCTTTAAAAAGTCCGGTTTGCTTTCAAAAAGATTTATCTTTGTGCCTCTAAATTAATGCTGTATGCTATTGCCTTATTTGAATAAAGATTTGATAGAAGCCGGTTGTGATGAGGCTGGCCGTGGTTGTCTGGCAGGAGCTGTGTATGCCGCTGCCGTGATTCTTCCCAAAGATTTCAAGAACGAATTACTGAATGACTCCAAGCAACTGACGGAGCACCAGCGTTATGCTTTGCGTGAAGTGATTGAGAAAGAAGCGCTTGCTTGGGCTGTCGGCATCGTATCTCCCGAAGAGATTGACAAGATAAATATCCTGAATGCCTCGTTCCTTGCCATGCATCGCGCGGTGGACCAGTTGAAGATGCGTCCGCAGCATCTTCTGATTGACGGCAACCGCTTCAAGAAATATCAGGACCTGCCGCATACAACGGTAGTCAAGGGTGACGGCAAATACCTTTCTATTGCTGCCGCCTCCATCCTTGCCAAAACCTACCGTGACGACTATATGAACCGCCTGCACGAAGAATACCCTTATTATGACTGGAACCATAACAAAGGCTATCCCACCAAGAAACACCGTGCCGCCATTGCCGAACACAGCACTACTCCCTATCACCGCATGACATTCAATCTGCTGGGCGACGGGCAGTTAGCACTTGATTTCAAGTAATTATTCTATCGCTTTATCCAGATCGATAAACAGGAATTGGTTTTCATAATTAAGTAGCAGCAACTTATTACCAATCACTTGTCCTTTCTTGAAATCTGTTTGAAGATGGGCTACAGGCATTCCCATTTCATGAATGAACCAATAGTCTCCACGATTGCCGATACATAAATAATCTTTTAGTTGGATACTGGGGCTGTAGATACGTTCCCGTTCGTAGGTCTTACTAATATTCAAGTTCTTGTCTACCTCGTAGATAACTCCCTGATCATTATATACCAGGCAATGTTCCCCATTGTAGGCGAGCGACTGGAAAGCTGTTGTATTTTTGTTGGCTGCATAAAATGTACCGGGCAGTATTGCTTCCAGCTTTCCGCGTTGTTTGGTATCCCAAGGTACAATATTTACGACGGAGTCCATCAGCTCCTGATAAGCCATTCCATCATCGAACAGCATATAGAGTGCGTCCTCGGTCCGCAGGGCATCTTCAATCATATCTTTCTTTACGCTTAGTTGATTGAAGAAGATTTCTTCTCCGTTTAGCAAGTTGTAACAGGCTATAAATGGGCGTCCATATTTCTTGCGACTTGCTCCTTCGCGTAATCCGTAACCGTAATTTAGCATGAATAACTTGCCATCTTGCACGAAAAGTTGGGAGCGGGAAGCCTTCACATCAGGAAACTCTGTTTGCCACACTACATTGAAAGCTGTGTCCATACAGGAGATATGTTGACGGTCTGCCCAGTAATAAAGTGAATCCTGAGACAGTATATTGGAGGTTAATCCGGTGATTGTATTATTGGCAATGGGAACATAACTGTAATAATAGGCGCCACCGGTTGCCACGCCACCGGCTACTCCGACTGCTACAGCGGCTAATCCCTGTAACAATGCCGCCTTTGTATCATGAGCTCCCGGTTTTCCCGGATAGGTCAGTAATTCTCCGGTCATGAAGTCCAGCTTATGCAATGCATCCGCTACAATCAGACGTTTATTTTGTTCCAGATCGAGAACTTCGTTCCAACCGTATTGGTGAGGTATTTTGTTTTCCCACAAATAGTTACCGAATTTTAGGCTAACAGCGCGGAGTTTGTTGGATGTAGGAGAATTATATCCTAAGACTAACCCAAGTGAATCATCCACATATACCGGAAATAAATCAGCTTCCCATTTCTTTGCTCCTGTTTCCTTACTTAGCAATGATATTTTGCTGCCAATTTCAGATATTAAGACCCCTTCCGAAAGGCAGGTTACTCTTGATTTACTGAAATCAATGGGTTGTTTCCATAGAAGTTGGCTACTCTTGGTGTCATAAAAGCCTATTTCTCCTTTATTCTTCAGGTACTTACCGCTTTTAGTCGTTTCCCGGAAGCTGATACAGAGGTAATCTCCTTTATCGCTTATTGAAAAAGTTTCCACTCGTTGAGGAAATGTGTAGCACTGTGCTTTCAGGTCTGTTCCGCCTGTCTTCTTTCCTACAATGACGGTTTCGGATTGCGCATAAGATATTGATGCCATGAGAATCAGGCATGCAAGCGTTAAAATCCTGTGTGTTTTCATGTTCATTGGTTTATTTTTCGCAAACATACGTATTATTTGCGAAAAATGACCGAAAGAGATGAAAATACTTGGATGGATTGTTAGAACCACTTGATCTTTCTGAACCAGATAAATGTACCTGCCGATAGGATTACAGAGATTAAGATAATGAATATGAAAGCATACGGGAAACCATCCAGATGAATATCCACATTCATACCATAGAAACTGGCTATCAGTGTGGGTATCATAAGCGTGATGGAGAGACTCGTCATACGTTTCATGATGGCGTTGACATTATTGGAAATAATAGAAGCAAAAGCATCCATTGTTCCTGTAAGGATATCACTATAGATATTTACAGTATTGTATGCCTGTTTTAATTCGATGATTACATCTTCCAATAGTTCCATATCCAGATAATCGGTGTCCTGAAAGATATTCTTCAGGCGACCGATCATCACTTCATTACCACGGATGGAGGTATTGAAGTAGACAAGAGTCTTCTGTAACTTCATCAGGCGAAGCAAGTCTTCATTGCGGATACTCTTTTCCAGTTCTTTTTCCGCATTGGCAACGTCATTATTAATTTGCTTCAGGTACTTCAAAAACCAAACTGCGGAAGAGTAAATCATCCGTAGGATTAAATCCAGTTTATTGTTGACTACGATACCTTTGCGACGTGTATGCTGGATGAAATCAGAGATAAGTTCGGTCTTATGATAACATACCGATACGATAATTTCATTATTGGTAATGATGCCTATGGGCACAGTGATAAAAGGAATACCATGCTGGCTGCTCTGCATAGGGATACGCAGAATAGTCAGTAACCAATTACCTTCTGTTTCTGTACGCGGACGTTCGTCCGCATCAGCGATATCTTCTAAAAATGATTCGGGAACTTTCAGTTCCTGTGTGAGAAAGTCAAAGTCATTGTCATCAGGGCATTCAACATTTACCCAGCTATTGGGCATCCATTGTGGCTTTTCTATAAAGCCGGCTTCAGAGTAAAGATACGTTCTCATCGTAATAGCCTCCTTTCTTTAGGGACGAACCGAGGCATTGCGAGCAACGTCTCCGTTCGCTTTAATTATAAATACTGTTGCACGTTCGTGGGTTTGAATCGTCCATATTTCTTGTTTTTTATTTTTTTAAAGCGTGGCAAAAGTACATAAATCATTTGAAACAGTACGCTTTAACCATGCTTTTTTGTACCTTTGCAGCCGAAAAAATCGCTCTTTCTTCAAAGAACGTTTTTGCAGAGGTTAAAGATTGTACATTTAAAATCAATTAATATTATGAGTAAGAAAGCCCTTTTAATGATTCTTGATGGCTGGGGTGTCGGCGATCAGGGTAAAGACGATGTGATTTTCAATACACCTACTCCGTACTGGGACAGTCTGCTGGCTACGTATCCTCATTCACAGCTTCAGGCAAGCGGTGAGAATGTTGGTTTGCCTGATGGTCAGATGGGTAACTCGGAAGTCGGACACCTCAATATCGGTGCAGGACGTATCGTATATCAGGACCTGGTGAAGATTAACCGCGCATGTGCCGACAATAGCATTATGAAGAATCCGGGAATCGTTTCTGCTTTCTCTTATGCTAAAGAAAACGGTAAGAATATTCACTTTATGGGATTGACTTCCAATGGTGGTGTTCACAGCTCATTCGACCACTTATTCAAACTTTGTGATATTGCTAAAGAATATGGTGTTGACAATACATTCGTTCATTGTTTCATGGATGGTCGTGATACTGACCCGAAGAGCGGCAAGGGCTTTATTGAGCAACTGACTGCACATTGTGAAAAGTCGGCAGGTAAGATTGCTTCTATTGTAGGCCGTTTCTATGCAATGGACCGTGATAAACGTTGGGAACGTGTGAAGGTAGCTTATGATTTGCTGGTAAACGGTGAAGGTAAAGTTGCCACTGATATGGTTCAGGCTATGCAGGAGTCTTATGACGAAGGTGTAACGGATGAATTCATCAAGCCGATTGTAAATGGTAACTTCGATGGAACTATTAAAGAAGGTGATGTAGTTATCTTCTTCAACTATCGTAACGACCGTGCCAAGGAACTGACTATCGTGCTTACTCAGCAGGATATGCCCGAGCAGGGAATGCACACTATTCCCGGTTTGCAGTATTATTGCATGACTCCGTACGATGCTTCTTTCAAGGGTGTGCACATTCTCTTCGATAAGGAAAACGTACAGAATACCTTGGGCGAATACCTGGCAGCCAACGGCAAGACCCAGCTCCATATTGCCGAAACGGAGAAGTACGCCCACGTGACATTCTTCTTCAACGGCGGTCGCGAAACTCCGTACGATGCGGAAGAACGTATCCTTGTTCCGTCTCCGAAGGTGGCTACGTATGACCTGAAACCGGAAATGAGCGCTTACGAAGTAAAAGATAAACTGGTTGAGGCCATTAATACCAAGAAGTTCGATTTCATCGTAGTGAATTATGCGAACGGCGATATGGTGGGTCACACCGGTATCTACGAAGCCATTGAGAAAGCCGTAAAAGCTATCGACGAATGCGTGAAAGATACGGTGGAAGCTGCCAAAGCCAACGATTACGAGGTAATCATCATTGCCGACCACGGTAATGCCGACCATGCCCTGAACGAGGACGGTACGCCGAATACGGCCCACTCTTTGAATCCCGTTCCGTTTGTTTATGTCACGGCCGATAAGAATGCTAAGGTAGAGAACGGTGTATTGGCGGATGTAGCTCCTTCCATCCTGCATATTCTGGGTATGAAGCAACCTGCTGAAATGACTGGTAAAGACTTGATTATAAATTGATAATTGAGAATTAAAAATTAAGAAATGATAGCAAGGGATAATGTTATCCATGCTAAGTCGTATGCGTTTGCTATTCGAATAGTAAACGCATACAAGTTTTTAGCGGATGCTCAGAAAGAATTCATATTGTCTTAGAAGAAGCGGATGAAACAATCTTTAAACAGGTGAACATTTATTTTTTAATGCTCAATTTTTAATTTTCAATTTACTAATGTTACAGATAGATGATGTTGTAGTTTCTTTTGATGTACTGCGCGAGAAGTTCCTTTGCAATCTGGATGCTTGCAAAGGAGAATGTTGCATTGAGGGAGATGCCGGTGCTCCGGTGGAATTTGAGGAGGTAGAGAAACTGGAAGAGGTACTGCCTGTGATTTGGGATGAACTTTCTCCGGAAGCGCGTGCCGTGATAGATGCACAAGGAGTGGTGTACACGGATGAAGAGGGCGATTTGGTAACGTCTATCGTTAATAACAAGGATTGTGTATTTACTTGCTATGACGGGAAAGGCTGTTGCTATTGTGCCATAGAAAAAGCGTATAGAGAAGGTAAGACGGACTTTTACAAACCCGTTTCCTGCCATCTTTATCCTATCCGCATAGGCGATTACGGGTCTTATAAGGCGGTGAACTATCACCGTTGGGATGTTTGTAAGGCGGCTGTCCTGTTGGGGCGGAAAGAGGATGTTCCGGTATATAAGTTCTTAAAGGAACCTTTGATACGTAAATTCGGCGAAGATTGGTATGCCGAGCTGGAACTGGCAGCCGAGGAGATGAAGAAGCAGGGAATGATATAAGAAAAGCTCCGGTCAACAGGTGTTTCCTGTCCGTCCGGAGCTTCTTCGTTGTAAGATGTGAGGTTGGTAAATAAAAAATTGAGGATTGAGAATTAAGAATTAAAATGATAGCATGTCTATTTTTCAATTCTTAATTCTCAATTTTTAATATCCTGATTATGCATCGATATTTGCATAGGTTGCGTTCTTTTCGATGAAATCGCGGCGCGGGCCTACGTCTTCACCCATCAGCATGGAGAACGTGTAGTCGGCCTCGGCGGCATTTTCAAGATGCACTTGTTTCAGCATACGGTTTTCCGGATTCATGGTTGTCTCCCACAATTGTTCCGGATTCATTTCACCCAAACCTTTGTAGCGCTGAGTGTGGACTGCATTTTCCGAACCGCCGCCGTAAGTATCGATAAACTTCTGGCGCTGTTGGTCTGTCCAGCAGTATTCTTTCACCTTGCCTTTGGTGCAGAGATAGAGCGGGGGAGTGGCAATGTACAGATACCCTTGCTGTATCACCTGCGGGAAATAGCGGAAGAAGAGCGTCATGATCAGCGTGTCGATGTGAGAACCATCGACGTCGGCATCGGTCATGATGATAATCTTCTTGTAGCGCAGCTTGTCAATGTTCGCTTCTTTGCTGTCTTCACCGTCCACGCCGAAACGGATGCCCAGCGCCTGGATGATATTGTTTACTTCGTCGCTCTCGAATGCCTTGTGCCACATGGCCTTTTCCACATTCAGAATCTTACCGCGAAGCGGCAGGATAGCTTGGAACGCACGGTTACGGCCTTGCTTTGCTGAACCGCCTGCCGAGTCACCCTCGACGAGGAACAATTCGCATTCTTCCGGGTCCTTGCTGGAGCAGTCGGCCAACTTACCGGGCATGCCACCGCCGGACATCGGCGATTTGCGTTGTACGGATTCGCGTGCCTTACGTGCGGCGATACGTGCCTGGGCGGCAAGAATCACCTTGTCTACAATCAGCTTGGCTTCTTTCGGGTGTTCCTCCAAGTAGTAGGTGAGGGCCTCGCCCACAGCCTGGTCTACGGCACCCATCACTTCGTTGTTACCCAGCTTTGTCTTGGTCTGTCCTTCGAACTGAGGCTCTGCCACCTTGATGGAGATAACGGCAGTTAATCCTTCGCGGAAGTCGTCGCCTGCAATCTCTACCTTGGCTTTCTCCAGCATCTTGTTGTCTTCGGCGTATTTTTTCAATGTACGGGTCAGTGCACGGCGGAAACCTGCCAAGTGGGTACCCCCTTCAATGGTATTGATGTTGTTTACGTAAGAGTGTACATTTTCGTTATAAGAAGTGTTGTACATGATGGCTACTTCCACCGGTGTGCCTTGCTTCTCGGTGTTGATGTAGATTACATCGTTCATGAAGTGCTCGCGTGAGGAGTCTACGTAGCGCACAAATTCCTTCAGGCCTTCTTCCGAGTAGAAGATTTCCTTCTTGGCATTTCCCTCTTCGTCCTTTACGCGAAGGTCGGTCAGTGAAATCTTGATGCCTGCGTTCAAGTAAGCCAACTCGCGCATGCGGGTGGCAAGAATATCATAGTTGTAGACTGTTTCCGTAAAGATGGTATCGTCCGGCCAGAACTGCTGGCGTGTACCGGTAATGTCTGTTGTGCCCACTTCCTTGACGGAGTAGAGCGGATGTCCGCAGGAATATTCCTGCTGATAGATTTTTCCGTTACGGAAAACCTGGGTAGTCATGTGTGTAGACAAGGCGTTTACGCAAGATACACCTACACCATGCAGACCTCCCGATACCTTATAGGAACCTTTGTCGAACTTACCTCCGGCATGCAGTACGGTCATTACAACTTCCAGTGCGGATTTCTTTTCCTTTTCGTGATAGTCTACCGGGATACCACGTCCGTTGTCTTGTACGGTGATGGAGTTGTCCTCGTTAATGGTGACTTCGATGTGGTCGCAATAGCCGGCAAGTGCCTCGTCGATGGAGTTGTCCACAACCTCGTACACCAGGTGGTGAAGTCCTTTGCTGCTAATGTCGCCAATATACATCGCGGGACGCTTTCTCACTGCTTCCAAACCTTCCAGTACCTGGATGTTTTCGGCAGAATAGCTCCCGTTATTGGAGTGAATCTGTTCTTCAGTCATAATCTTTTTTCCTTATTGTAATAACAGAGCAAATATAGTGAAAATCCTCGGGATATGGTGCTAAACAAACGGATAAATTCGGGTAGTTTACAGCTTTTTAGCACAGAAAAGAAACTTGTGTGGAAGCAGGTAAATAGAGAGGTATAAATGAGAAAGGCCGAACTAAAAAGTCCAGCCTTGTAATATCTTTTGTGTAACAGTCAACTTAAGCCAGCTTGTTGATATAGATAGCCAATTTTGACTTCAGGTTGTTAGCCTTGTTCTTGTGGATTACATTAGTCTTAGCCAATTTATCCAACAGTTTTGTGATACCCGGATACATTGCTGTTGCTGCAGCTTTGTCTGTAGTAGCACGAAGCTTACGAACAGCGTTTCTCATGGTCTTGCCATAATATCTGTTGTGAAGTCTTCTTGTCTCTTCTTGTC
>OHKU01000882.1_pt1 | contig 15243 bp, 8 predicted proteins | sample 1568911 | NCBI WGS metagenome assembly OHKU01 (sample SAMEA3879574, study PRJEB24766) | human gut metagenome | biome: human-associated habitat; feature: feces | place: USA | collected 1985/1987
CTCCGATACGCCCCAACGGTAGGACGCCTCCCGAATGGAGATATAGCCCTTGATCCCGTTCATACCGCACCTCCGCATGGATAATACTCAACACGATACATTATATACGAATATCCGAAGAAACACAAGGCATCCGGCGAAGTGTTCAGAAAAAAGTTACCTATGCAGGGAAGCACAAGAAGCATCGCTGCGAAGGACGGGAGAAAACGTGGCAAGCAGGGCAAAGAGGTACCCACTTTGCTTTTCGGGCAATTTCCGCCGCCGCGAAAACTGCCCTCTGCTTGTCAGGGGCAGCGCCCCTGAAACCCTTTGAACACACATAAATGTGTGGCTGCGCGTTTCTGCGAAACGCTTTAGGAGCATGGCCGTTACTGGCGATCATGCTCCTTTTTCTTTTCCTCGCTGCGCTCATCCTTGCCCAGCATACGATCCACGTTCTGCTTGTGGAGCAGCAGCTCGCGCATCTCATCGCGCGAACGCCGGTATTCGGCATACGCCGCCTTTTTTTCGGCAAGCAGCTTGGCATATTCCTCCTGCAAGCTCTTGACGGTGGGGAGCTTTTTCACGCCCAGCTCGTCAAAGGCGTTCTTCGCCGCCTTGTGCAGAAGGATGTCGCTCTCATGCTCCGCGAGATACTTTTTCGAGTAACCGGCCTTGCGGTAGCCCGCGTAAACGTCGCGGGTCTTGGCGTAGTTGGCGATGTGGGTTTTCAGCACGGCAATCTCCGCCATGCGCGTCTCCGCCGCCTTGATCTGTGCAGACAGCGCGTGGAACTGTTCCGTTGCAGCAGAGGCTTTTTCCTCCAGCTCCCCGTAGTCCAGCAGTCCATGCTCCCGGAGATAATTGTAGGTCTGCGCCATCTGCTTGACGTTGAACACCTTTGCCCAGCGCTCGTAACCGCCGCCCTTCCCGGCTTGCAGCTTCGCCTCGATGTCGATGAGCAGCGTGTTCTTTTTCTGCGTGGTCTGCGTCCGCTTTTTGCGCGGCGTATGCTCCTTTTTTCCGGCAAGGACAGTGCGCAGCGCGTCCTCCGTATAGCCGTCGATGGAGGAAAGACGGACAAAGCCTTTTTTGCCGGGGTGGCGCAGGGACAGCGTATTCCCGCGCTGCCTGACCTCGCAGCCTGCCTCCGCCAGCAGCTTCAAAAGCGCGTCAAAGCTGTCGGGCTTCTGCAAAAGCGCCGCGTCGATGAGGCCGCAGAGCAGCTCCCGGTGGGAGGGCTTCGCGTTGTCGCCCAGCCACTTGCCGTAGTGATTTTTCCCGCGCTTCGGATCGGCGATTACGGAGAGCCGGTGCTCGGTGCAGATGGCGTCGCTGAGCCTTGCGACCGCCCTGCCGGAGCCGAGAAAATCGCGGAACTTATGCTTGCAGTCCAGCGTGGTGGAGTTCCAGATGATGTGATTGTGAATGTGCTTTTTGTCGGTGTGCGTGGCAACGAAAAAGGCGTGTCGTCCTTTCAGAAACCGCTCGGCAAACTCATAGCCTATGCGGTTCGCGTCCTCCGGCGTGATCTCACCCGGCTTGAAGGACTGGCGCACCTGATAGGCGATCACGTCGTGCCGCTGCTCCCGCCCTGTGATGGTCTGGTACTGCCGCTTGGAGTAAAGAAACTCCGCGTCGGCGGTTTTCGGGTCGCATTCGTAGGCGGAGATCAGCTCGCCGCCCTGCGTCTTTTCTGGATTCTTGGAATAGTCGATGCGGTCAGTCAGGCAGTCGGCAATCGTCTTGCCGTGACTGACGTGCATGGAGATAATACGGGTCGTTGCCATGGACGCGGCCTCCTTTCTTTGAGACGGATTTGCAACTTTTTTCTGAACAATGCGCCGCTCCGATTGTAAAAGCGCCTAACAGGTGTTATACTATGCAAAAGGAGCGTGGAGTGTATGAGCTTTGCAGACGCTATTATCAAGCTGCGCAGCGAGCGCAGGATTTCGCAAAAAGAGCTTGCGGAGGAATTGAATGTGAGCTGCGCAACGGTAAACCGTTGGGAGAACGGAAGAACCGTTCCGAATAAGATGACGATGTTCGTTATACGGGAATACTGCAAACGCCATGGCGTAGCATTTGCCTATGATGAGGAACAGAAACGGGGTGACGCGGGATGAATCTCGGCAGAGAAACCGAAACGCTTGAATTTAAGAAGTCCACCGGAGAGCTGAAGGAAGGGATCATTTCCATCGGCGCGATCCTCAACAAGCATCAGAAGGGCGAGCTGTATTTCGGGGTCAGGCCGGACGGTACGCCCATCGGGCAGGAAATCTCCGAAAAAACGCTGCGGGACATCAGTCAGGCAATCTCCAATCATATCGAGCCGCAGATTTTTCCTGAGATACAGACCGTGCGCATCGACGGGAAAGAGTGCATCCTTGTCCGCTTTGAGGGTTACAATACGCCATACTTTGCGTATGATGTTGCCCGCATCCGCGTTGCGGACGAGGACAAGGTTCTGTCCCAGCAGGAACTTGTGGCCTATCTGAGAAAGCAGGACGGCGCAGAGGACGCATGGGAACGTCGCGTGTCAAACTTTCTTGTGGAGCAGGTAGACGGAAAGCTGGTCGAGCGGTATATTGAGCGCGGGCATGAGGCAAAGCGCATTGAATTTGAATATGCGGATAAGACCTCTGCGCTGAATAAGCTGCTGCTGACCGAGGGAGAGCATCTGCTGAACGCGGGCATGGTGCTGTTCTGCGAGAGTATGTACGCAGAGCTGCAAATGGCGATCTTCGCGGGAACGGAGCGGCTGACGTTTCTGGACATCCAGCGTCATCGCGGAACGGTGTTTGAGCTGGTGGCGCTTGCCGAAAAATACATCATGAGCAATATCCACTGGCGCGTTCATTTTGACGGTTCCTTGCAGCGCAAGGAGATTCCCGAAATCCCTGCCGACGCCATCCGCGAGGCTCTGATCAACTCCTTCTGTCATAAGGACTACGGCGCTTGTCAGAGCAACGAGGTCGCCATCTACAAAGACCGTGTTGAGATTTATAATCCGGGCAGCTTCCCGGAGGGCTACAAGCCGGAGGACTTCATCAGCGGCGATGAGCGCCCCGTGCGCAGAAATCCGCTGATTACCTCCATCCTCTACTACTCAAAGGATGTGGAGAGCTTCGGCACAGGCTTGAAGCGGATTGCCGACGCCTGCAACGAAGCAAATTGCCGGTTTGCGTTTAAGATTATGAAGTCAGGGTTCGTTGTTGTGTTCTTCCGCAGTGAAAGCCGCGACGCACAAGATAACGCACAAGTCGGCGCACAAGATGCCGCACAAGTCGGTATCAGAGATAAGATTTTGGCCTGCTGCCAAGAGCCGCGTTCCAGAATCGAGATCGCCGCATACTGCGGATATAAAAGCGTCCGCAGCCTTATGCAATCCCATTTGAAGCCCCTGCTGGAAAGCGGACAGCTCCGCATGACCATTCCCGACAAGCCCAACAGCCGCAATCAAAAATATGTTGCGGTCAAACCGGAGGAATGATATGTTCACCTATATTTCCATTGAAGAATTTGCGGACGGCGTGGTAAAAAACAATAAGGACGCCAACCGTAAGGAGCTGATCGCCTCACTGCGGGAATCCCTTGCCGCCAAGAAAAACGGCGCAAGATGCATGATCTGCGGCGCGCCCATCTGGGCGGCCGGCAGCGCCATCACGGGGACGAATATGTGCTTCACCTGCACCACCGGAGAGGCCGACGACAGTGAGGATTACGAGATCGAATAAAACGAAAAGCGCGGGGCGATATGCTCCGCGCTTTTGCTTGATGCGGTGTTTCTGAAAACAGCCTTATCCATATATCCAGTCCCGAAGCATATAGCGTAGGACATGGAGCTTTGCCACCAGCCAGCCCGCCAGCATAGGAAGCCCGTAGGGGCTTATGAGGAACGCGATCACCAGCAGCCCCACGCCGTAGCTGACGGAATCCACAAAGAGTATGAACAGACCGAAGAAGCCGAGAATGGCGGCGGGGATGCAGAGGATGCCGCTGGAGAGGCCAACAACGAACACAAGAAACCATGACACGACGGCAAGCACAGCCATGACCGGCGCAAACAGAAGTTTCAAAAGAAAGCGCATCTCTTTTTCCTCCATTCGTTTTGTATTGTGAGAACAGGATACAGGAATATGCTCCAGATTGCAAGGATGACGGGGAACAAAAAAGCAGGGGCGGCCTGCGCGCAGCAAGCCGCCCCCACATGGGATAAATACCCCATTATCGGATGGCTGCAAGGCGGGACAGGATACCGCTTGCCGCCTGCCAGATCCGCTCCTGATTTTGGAGTATATCATCCATATCCGCAGCGTAAACGCGCCCTGTTTCATGCACCCGCCGCGCAAGCTGATTGAGATTGTTGGAGGAATACCGCAGCAGCGACACCAGCTCCCGCAGCTCCGGCAGATCGAGCTTCACCACATAGCCGTCAATGGCCATTTTCCGAAGATATGCGCCCATGTTCGTTGTGCCGAGCTGCGCCATCTTCGCCTCAATCATCGCCCGTTCCTCCGGCGTCACACGGACTTTGAGCTGGATGTCCCGTTTCCGCTTCGCCATGTCACAGCTCCAAATCCTTCTTCTTTGCGGCAGGCTGCTTCTGCTCCGCCGAAGCCTGTTGCAGCTTGGAGCGGACGGAGGGACGCCGGAGGCTCTGGCTGCGGTCCTCGTCCTTGCCGATCAGGGCAAACACGCCCCTGCGGTCTTTGAGGGTCGTGAGGGCAAGGGTGGAAAAGGGCAGCAGCTTTTGCAGCGCCGCCGTGTCCTTCGCTCCGGCGCGTTCCATGAAGTCACGGGACACCTCTGCGATGAAGTGCGTACCGCCGGGGCTGTTGGGCTGGGCAGGCTCTTGCAGCTTGCCCAGCAGCCGCGCCGCCTCCGCTTTGATCTCGTCGGCTGTGAGGGGCTGCTCACGCCGCGCCCCCGTGAGAAACAAATCCGTCAGGCCGGGGTGGGAGCTGACCACAAACTGCACCGAGCGGTCGCTATCCATGCCGTCTTTGTTTTCATAGACGGGGATGGTATTCGCCCAGCGCTTGTTGTCTCGCGAAATGCGCCCGTCGTAGTCAAAGTGGCGGACGGTGGCCGCGAGGACGTAGAGCATCCGCTCCTGTCCGAACTGCTCCGCCACCTGTCCCACCGCCGCAGTGTCAAGGCGGTTGTCATGGTAATTGTCCCGGATGGCGGCTTCAATGGCGTCCTTACAGCTCACATTGGCGCGGAAGGACGCGCGGTAAACGTCCAGCTCCCCTTGTTCCCGCGCGTGATCGGCGGGGTAGGGATAGACCGGCAGATCCCGGAGCCTTTTTGCCTCGTCTTTTGCCGTGTCCTCGATGCTGTCGCGGATCGTATCCATGTAGCCGGTTTCCAGATCGGAGAACTTGTCGTAGAGGATCGCCATAGGCGAGGGGGACAGCAGCAGCGCCCGCGTTTCCGCCTCGCTGAGCGTCAGCTCCTCCATGCTCATCAAAATATCCTCCCGCACGGTGTATTCATAGCTGTGATGGAGGATTTCCTCCGGGGGCTGGCCCTTCAGCCAGTCCCGGTATTTGTCCTGCTCCCGCGAGAGCTTGTCGTATAACGATTGCTGTAATGCCTCGTTCATATTCATCGTGCCTCCTGTTCGTGAGATTTTTTCTTTTCCCCAGCGCCGTGGGCGCAGGGCGCTTTCAGCTTGCCGAGGACGGAGGGGCGTTTTGCCACCACATTCTCCGCCGCCTGTTCCAATGGCGTCCGGTCGTCGATGTTCAGCTCCGCGTTCAGCTCCGCCAGCCGCGCGGATTTTATCCGCAGCTCATCCTCCTGGGGGAAGGGCTTGCCCAGCTCCGCCTTGGCTGTCGCAAGCTGCGCCTGCACGTTTTCAAGCCTGCCCTGCACCGTTTTGTACCGCTCCGGCATCTGGGCGAGGGCGTTGTCGATGCGGACAAGGTTGCCCCTTGCGTCCTTGCCCAGCTCTACCCGGTGGCTCATCTTCCCTTTGAGGGTGAGAATGAAGTCCTTGCCGAAGTTTTCCACGGTCAGCGACATGGCAAAGCCCCGGTAGCTGCCAATGGGAACGGGCTCCAAGCCCTTTGCGTCCTTGAACGCCTCCAGAATGGCAGCACCGGCATTGTCCTTGTCGGTGAGAAGGTCGCCCTTGACCTCCATACCCGCAAAGCCGTCCTTGGGGTGGGGATGCTGTTCCAGCGTTTTCATATCCGCCTCAAAGCCGGAGAGGAAGCCTTTGTTTTCCTCGATCTGCGCCGGAAAATGCCGCAGGATGTTGTCCTCCAAGCGGTACTGCTGGCTCTGGTGATTGGCCTTCATCAGCCGCAGCCGCGCCACGTCCACATCGAGGTCCATCTTTTCACGGATGCGTTCGTCTCCGGCGCACAGCGCCTTGATCTCGGCATAGGAGAGCGCCGCCTCGTCAATATCCTCACAGCTTCTCACCGGGGATTTTGAGGTCATGATCTGGGAGATGAACTTCTGCTTATTTTCCACCGTCTGCCAGAGGTAGGCGTCGAAGGTGGATTCCGTGACATAGCGGTAGATGTGTACCTCCTTGTTGCGGTTGCCCTGCCGGATGATGCGCCCGCTGCGCTGCTCCAGATCGCCCGGCCGCCACGGGCAGTCGAGGTCGTGGAGCGCCACGAGCCGGTCCTGCACGTTCATGCCCGCGCCCATTTTGAAGGTGCTGCCCATGAGCACCCGCACCTGACCGGAGCGCACCTTTGCAAACAGCTCCTTCTTTCGGACTTCCGTATTCGCCTCATGGATGAATGCGATCTGTTCCCTCGGAATCCCACGGGCAACCAGCTTTTCACGGATGTCGTCGTAGATGGTAAAGGGCGGCTCCTCCGATTCGGTTTCCGCGTCGATAGCCGCCTCCAGCGCGTGAAGCTCCGGGTTGTCCGTGCTTTTTGCGGCGATCCTGCCGCTTTGCGCCGCCTTGCCCTTGGGGGTAGACAGGTCGCAGAACACGAGCTGGGTCAGTTTGTCCGCCTGTCCGTCCTGCCAGATGCGGTGGATGTTGTCCACGCAGCGATTGACCTTGCTGTTCGGGTCGTCCGGCAGGTCGGGGTTGATTACCCGCTGGTCAAGGCCCAGCTTGCGTCCGTCCGAGGTGATCTTGAGCATATTGTCGGTGCTTGCGTCCACGCTCCCCGCGTGGACTTTTGCGGCGCGCTCGGACAGCTCCTGCACCATCTGCTGTTGCAGCGCCGTGGGCTGGCTGACCTCGTTGTGGTAGACAGGCGTAGGCGTGGGAAGGTTTAGCTGGTCGGAGGTCTTGATGTCCGCCGCCTCCCGAAACAGGTTCATCAGCTCCGGCAGGTTGAAGAACTTGGCAAACCGCGTCCGCGCCCGGTAGCCCGTACCCTCCGGGGCAAGCTCGATGGCGGTGGCGGTTTCCCCAAAGGCGGAGGCCCAGCAATCGAAGTGGGTCAGGCTGTTGCGCTTGAGCATATCGTGCTGCAAATACCGCATCATGGTATACAACTCCGTCATGGAATTTGAGATGGGCGTACCCGTGGCGAAGGTAACGCCCTTGCCGTGGGTGATTTCGTCGATGTACCGGCATTTTAAGAGCATATCCGAGGATTTCTGGGCGTCGGTTGTGGAAAGCCCTGCCACGTTTCGCATTTTTGTGTAGAGGAACAGGTTTTTGAAGCTGTGCGCCTCGTCCACATACAGCCGGTCTACGCCGAGCTGTTCAAAGGTCACAACGTCGTCCTTGCGGGCGGCGTCATGGAGCTTTTGCAGCTTGGTTTCCAGATTTTTCTTGGTGCGCTCCAGCTCCTTGATGGTAAAGCGCTCGGCGCGGCTGGCCTTGAGTTCTGCAATGCCGTCCTCGATCTCCCATATCTGCTCCTGCAAGAGCCGTTCCTGCCGCTCTCTGGACACGGGGATGCGCTCAAACTGGCTGTGGCCGATGATAACGGCGTCATAGTCGCCGGTGGCGATGCGGGCGCAGAACTTCTTGCGGTTGCGTGTCTCAAAGTCCTTTTTGGTAGCCACAAGGATATTGGCGGAGGGGTAGAGCCGCAGAAACTCCGAGGCCCACTGCTCCGTCAGGTGGTTCGGCACCGCAAAGAGGGATTTCTGGCACAGGCCGAGGCGCTTGCCCTCCATGGCGGCGGCGATCATCTCAAAGGATAGCGATAGGTAATCCTTTGGTCGGGATATGCAGCCGCAGGCTGCATATCCGTTCCTCCAGATTTTCCCCCGCTCCAAACCGTGCGTGACAGTTTCCCATCACACGGCTTTCCATCGTCAGCACTTTTTATGACAATCTATACATCAAACAGATTTGCCCTTTAGAAAACGAGTTCCGGCATTTCTGCCATCACACGAAGTTTATTGAGCTTTGCCAACTGCTTTTTATCCAGGTTTAGCACTTTCAGATATTTTCGGATGGTGCGCTCATTACTGGAATGAATGAGAATGTGAACCACATCGGAGACAATAATCAGGTTTTGGTAGCTGTCATTGCCCCCAAGCATCAACGGCTGCTTGTGATGACAGTCCACCTGATTTGCTTCCAGTTCCACACCGGAGACGGCACATTTTCCTTTCTGCGCAACATAGAGCGCAATGCGGTTGTCGTTGTACTCCACACTTTGCTTACCGCATGGATTGTTCATCAGATAATAGAGGACAGCCATATTGACACCGGCAAGATTCTTGTGAATCTCAAGTCGACCCTCTGGCGTGTACTTGTTTATCCGACTTTTCTTATCCATGGGTACTCTATGCTGAACATAGGCAATCGGGACGATGGCGTGACCATTCAGATAACGCACTTCCCGGCTTGTGCCGTATTTTTCCTTGATATACCTGTTTGTGATTTGACCTTTCTTTTGCAGTCTGTGCTTCAATCTGTTGTAAAGACTCTTTTTGACATCGAAAGCGATTTTGTGAAAGTCAATATTCACATGGGTTGCAATGCTGTAATAGTTATGAACGCCCATGACATAGGAGTTGTATTTCTGTATCAGACGATATTCCATTCCTGGGTCATAGGTCTGCCGTATCTGCCCAATAATTTCCTTGCTTTTCTCCCGGATTTTCTGCAATGCTTTATCCTTGATATGCGCTTCTACTACATACCTTGGTTGTCCATCTGGCTTCTTTCCTTTTGTTCGGACTTTCAGCTTAAAGCCCAGAAATTCAGAGTAATGGCGTTTCAGATTTACAATCTTTGATTTCTCCGGGCTGATTTCCAGCCCCAGACGTTCCAAAAGCCATTGTTTCGTTGCCTCGAACAGCTTGACTGCATCTGACCGCTTTTTACAGAAGATTTTGAAATCATCTGCATAGCGGACAACATAGCACTCTTTCAGATTCGTGTAGTTGCGCAGGGTTCGGATGGTACTGCTTTTATCAGGGGTTCCATTCGCATAGATTCTGTGTACATAATTCCTTTGGGTGGGCATTTCCTCCCACTGGCTGACAATCCACCAATCCAGTTCATTCAGGACGATGTTTGACAACAGTGGGGAAATGATACCGCCCTGTGGCGTACCCTTTTCGGGAAAACCGATTCCAGCCACTTCTGCCTTTAGCATGGCAGAAATGATAGACAGCAGCTTTTTATCCCTAATTCCGAGTGTCCACATCTGCTTCAGCAGTTTTCCGTGGTTCACATCGTCAAAGAAAGACTTGATATCTATATCAATGACATAGTGGCAACCTACGTTCTGTATCATTCTCTCCGCTTGGGCAATGGCATTTTCTGCACTGTGGTTTGGTCTGAAACCATTGCTTCGCTTGAAGAATTTTGCTTCACAGATAGGTTCTAATACTTGCAGAATACATTGCTGAATGAGCCTGTCCATAATCGTGGGTATTCCGAGGGGACGGGTTTTCCCGTTATCCTTTGGTATTTCCACTCTGCGGACAGCATTAGGAATATACCAGTCCAACTTGCGCTGAACATGGGCAACTAAGGCATTTTCGTTCCACTTGTTCAAATCGCTTATTGTCTTGTTGTCCACACCCGCCGTCCGACTGCCGCTGTTCTTTCGGATATTTCTATATGCCAATTTGATGTTTTCAGGGCGTTTTATCAGTTCCACAAGGTTGCAGAACCGCTGCCCCTTGACACTTGCGGCATACAGTTCGTCAAGAACGAGCTGCATATCGTAGTATTCGGAGTTGCGGATTTTCTGTTTCTTTAAGGGTTTCTTCTTGTTTGCCAAAGTTAGGTACTTTCCTCCTTATGAGAGGATTTCGCTTTTCTTAGTCATACTCGAACCTTTGTGTCTGTATAGTTTTCAATTTATTGATTGCTGACGACTAATGGCCATCCCTCCACCGTATTTCTACGGCTTCAACGGTACTGTGCCATCTCTCTCAACTGGATAAAGGATTGTTATACGCAATGCGCTTTCCAATCCAACACCTCATAGCCTGTAACCGGCTCCGTGTTCCAGCCTTTCCACGTTCCAATATTCCTATCTGTACATATCTGCCCTTAGGTGTCCCTCTGAGCCTGTATGCTGGGCGGTGCCTATAACACCGCAAGGACTTTCATAGTAAAAATTCTTACTCATCCTCACATACTTCCGTAATCGGAAAGGAACATTTCTGCTCCTGCGCCTTTTAGACCCGTACATTCGGGATTTCGTCAGTCATCCATGACATTCTGACCATAGGCAGTTTATAGACCTCCGGCGTATCATGCACATATCCCACCGCTGGGACACTTTCCACGGCATGGCCCGTTTGGGTGCATTTCCGCCGACTTTAGCGAGCGTTATACCGTAGCCCTTGTTACAGAGAGCTACCGCATATCACAGTTTATAAGGTAGGCGTTTCAGGGCGTTGCCCCATCATTCCACCTATCGGAATATTAGTTCTCCAAGTCTTTTCAGGGACTCCTTTCAAATTCCCAATTCTATTGTTAGCTGGCTTGTGCGTAACCTTTTCAGTTACGAACGTGTCGCACTCTTTCCGGCCCCCACCTCGTGTGCAAGGAGCGTGTTGCCGCCGTAGAGGTCGTGGGCGATGGCGCCCCGCTGATGCTCCCGCAGGGTGATCTCAGGATTCATGCCCGGAAAGATCAGGTGCCTGCCGTCATATTCCCGGGGACGGGTGGAATTGAAGCGCTCGTTGTAGAGCTGCACCAGCTCCCGCCGCCTGTCCGGGTCCTTCCATATCCAGTCCCGGAATGCTTCCTTGATGGCCTGCTGCTTCTGCTGGGCGAGGGTGGTTTCCTTACTGTTGAGGACGCGCTTTTCCTTGCCGTCCGCGTCCCTTACGGTGTCGTAGATCCGCACGTCGCGCAGATTCAGCGTATCCTCCAAAATGCGGTAGGCGTTGGCGCAGTCGGTGCCGTAGGTCATGCGGGCGTTGATGTCGTTGTAGGGGATGCTGTTCTTGCCGGAGATGTTCCACTCCGCCGTGAACTCCGAGTAGTTGACCTCCAAGGAGCGGCGGGCATACAGAGGCGGCTCCAGCAGCTCGAACATGAACTGCTGAATGTACTTTTTGTCGATCCACGTCGCGCCGAGACGCACCTCAATCTCCGAAGCGTCAAGGTCTTTCGGCTGTGCGGCGCGCAATGCCTCCACGTTGGGCAGATAACCGGGGCTGTCAACGGCGGCGTTCTCCGCCTCCCGCAGCTTTTGCCGGACGTTGCCGGAGAGGTATTCGTCCGCCGTCTGCCAGTCGCCGTAAACAGGGTCGAGGAAGATGACGCCATTCAGCTCGTCGATGATGTCGTCCTCGCTCTTGCCGGTGAGCTGGGACATATACGCCATATCCACGCGGGCTTTTTCCCCGATGGACAGGGCGAGGGCTTCTGCGGCGGTGTCCACGCTGGTAACGGACTGCCGCTGCCGGATGGTGCGCTTGGTGAACATATCCGCCTTGCCCTTGAGCTTGGTCTTGTCCTCATCGTCCAGCATTTCAAGGGAGCAGAGCAGGTAGTAGGAGCTGTCGTCTGCAAAGGCGAGGGCGTTGCCGCGGCTGTTGATGAGGCCGTATTTCTCCGTGAAGCGGTCATAGAGGCGGTTGAGCCTTTGCTGCTCGGTGCGGATGGAAGCATCGTCGGATTCCCACATCTGAAGGTCGATGAGCCGGTGAACGCAGTCCCGCAGCTCGGCCATGCCCTTGACGCGCTCCTTTGCGGTGGCGTTCAGGCTGGGCTTGACCATGACGGAGTTTTCCCGGTAGTACACCTCGCCGTCCACCACGGCATAGCTGTAATTCTTCACGTTGGGGTCTGCGGGAATGGTATCCTGTATGGTTTCGTTCTCACCGAGGTCAGGCAACTCTGCGGCTTCGTACTTGCCGCCGATATTCTGAATGGCGTATCTGAGCTGCGTGGCAAGGTCCAAATCCTCATACGGTTCCACAGTAAAGTCCTGCCTGCCGTACTGCGTGCTTTCCGAGGTCTGCCGTCCCAGCACCATCTCCGGGTGTTCGAGGAAATACTGATTGATGGAAAATCCGTCCTCATTTTCACCGAGATGCACCCAGTCAGGTTCAATGTCGATGGGTCTGTCACGCTTTTGCAGGAAGATGATGTCGGACACCACCTCCGTACCGGCGTTGGCCTTGAACGCATTGTTGGGCAGGCGGATCGCACCCAACAGCTCCGCCCGCTGCGCGATGTACTTACGGACTTCGGGAGATTGTTTGTCCATCGTATAGCGGGAGGTCACAAAGGCGATCACGCCGCCGGGTCGAACTTGGTCGAGCGTCTTGGCAAAAAAGTAGTCGTGAATGGAAAAACCGAGCTTGTTGTAAGCCCGGTCGTTGACCTGGTACTGTCCAAAGGGCACGTTGCCGATGGCAAGGTCGAAGAAATCCCGTCTGTCGGTGGTTTCAAAGCCTGCCACGGTAATGTCTGCCTTGGGATAGAGCTGCTTGGCGATTCTGCCGGTGATGCTGTCCAGCTCCACACCGTACAAGCGGCTTCCTTGCATCTCCTGCGGGAGAAGCCCGAAAAAGTTCCCGACGCCCATGGCAGGCTCCAAGATGTTGCCGGTCTGGAAGCCCATGTTTCCAACGGCTTCATAGATTGCCTTGATAACCGTGGGGCTGGTGTAGTGAGCGTTCAGCGTGGAAGCTCTGGCTGCGGCGTATTCCTCCGGGGTAAGCGCGGCGTACAGCTCTGCAAATTCGTCTTTCCAGTTATCCTTGCTTTCATCAAAAGCATCCGCAAGGCCGCCCCAGCCCACGTAACGGGATAAGACCTCCTGCTGTTCCGGGCTGGCCTGCAAGCCCTCAAATTCCAACTCCTTCAGAAGATTGATTGCCGCCATATTCGCCCGGAACTTGGCCTTTGCGCCGCCTGTGCCGAGATCATCGTCCAAAATGCGGAAATTCTCCGCAGGCAGCTTTTGCGGCATGGGCGGCTCCGGCTCGGTGGTGCGGATAGTCTGGATTTCAATGTCATAGGGAAGCTGACTTTTCTCGCCGGGGTAAAACGCTACGGTTTCCGTGGTAAACTGCGGCTGCTCCGGTTCAGTCGCCTCCGATGCTGGCTGTTCAGGATGAGAAATATCTGGTTCAGGCTGTGCCTGTGTCCGGCTCTGCGTCTGCGCTTCCTCCAGAAAAGCGGCGCGCAGCACGGGAGCGGCGTCCGGCCACAACAATCCGAGGGCGTGTACGCCCTTTTCCCCATGTACCTGCGCCTGAAAGCCGCTTCTTGAGGTGATGAAATCTGCCTCGGTGCCGTCCTCCAGCGTCATGGTGTCCGCGTCCGACGCGGCGAAAACGTTGGAAAGATACGCACCGATGGCGGCGTTGCCCTCGCCCTGCCGGAACAGCTCCCGCACCTCGTCCCGGATGTCAGGCGTGAGGATGCCGTTCATCAGGAGGTCGCGGAGGTCGTCGTTTCTGCTCCGTGCGGGAAGGAAATCTGTTATGGCGGCGTTTCTCTCATCCCGGCGCAGCAGCCGTTCAAAATTCTCGCGGCTTTCGGCGCGGAATACGGGATAGCGGAGCGCAGGGTCACGAAGCTGCACATTGAGCGCGCCGACCTCCGTGATCTCAAAGGGGGTGTTGTCCAGATAGACGGTATCGCCCACGGCATACGGCGCACGGAAAATCATGTTTTCCTGTTCGTTTTCGGCAGTGATCTCCTTGACAGGTTGCGTCTGCTCCGTAGCGAAGAAATAGCCGGTGTCGAGGTAACGCTCAAAAACGGTGCGGTCTACGCTGACCGTTTCCTGCTCCGGGACGCTTGGCAGAGTGTACCAAACATTATCTTCGTCTACACGCTCGACCACCATCAGAGTATCCCGCTGTTCGGCTGCGGTGGAAGAAAAGCCGTCGCCCACGCGATAGGCATTCCCCAGCGGCGTTGTGAAAACCGGCGCGTCCGGCTCCATACCGCGGCTGCGCTGAATACTGGAGAGGTAGTCAATGGCGTTAGATTGCTCCGCGAAGCGAAGCACCTGCCCACCCTCCTCATAGAAGCGGTCAAGGGCCGAGTCCCAGATGCCGGTAATGCCGCCCTCGTTGGGGTGCAGACGGATGGAAAAACGGTCCGGTGAGTCCATGTACGCCGCCTGCGCTTCCTGCGCCGCGATCTGCTCCACATCCGCCATGACCTGCCGGACGAAGGGGCTGTTGCGATTAGCTTCCGCATCCACAACCTGCCCATTTACAATACCGCGTTCAGCAAGCGCTTCCCGGATGGCGATGGGGTCAATATTGTCAAAGTTGTCCTGTTCCTGCTCGGTGTAGAAGTTGTCGTCCTTGATAAGCTGCGCGATCCGCCGCTGCACCTTGGCCCATGACAGCGTGACCGGCTCGGAATTTCCCACGGAGATTTGCAGCGGCTTGGAGCTGTCGTCAACGCCGTATTCCGCTGCCAGCCATGCGGCGGTATCCCTGTCGCGGGCATGAGCCTTCATATAGCGGACAACTGCGTGCTTGCTTTCAATCCTGCCGTTCCAGCTCTGCAAGGCAGCGTCGATGTCCGCCTGCGTCACCTTGTAGGGCGAGGGCGTTATCGTGGCCGCCAGCGTGGGATACAGCTCGTCCAAAAGCTCCTGATGGAGCCGGTTGTGGAATGCGGCGTTATCATAATAGAGTCGCATGAGTTGGAGGTCGCCTGTTGCTCCGACGATGCGCCGGATTGCCGCCGCGCCCTCCAGATAGGCGTTCTGACGGTCGGAGTTGCGGCAGGCGTTGAGAAACGCTTCATCCTTGGAAAGCGCGTTTCCTACGCTCAGGCGGTATCGCCCGAACAGCTCCTGCACCGTGGGTTGAGCCTGCTCTGCGGCGGGGTCGCGGAACACCCTCGTGCCGTCCGCGCCG
>OHKU01000889.1_pt1 | contig 15173 bp, 13 predicted proteins | sample 1568911 | NCBI WGS metagenome assembly OHKU01 (sample SAMEA3879574, study PRJEB24766) | human gut metagenome | biome: human-associated habitat; feature: feces | place: USA | collected 1985/1987
TCTTTAGAAAAGTACAAAACAAATATGTTATACATCAAATAAGAATAGATAAAACGAATGAATAAGGAAGAAGAACTGATTGACAGGCTGATAGATCTCGCCTTTGCAGAAGATATAGGTGACGGAGACCATACAACCCTTTCGTGCATCCCCGCTACGGCGATGGGTAAATCCAAGCTTTTGATTAAAGAGCCGGGCATTCTGGCTGGTATCGAAGTTGCCAAAGAAGTGTTCCGTCGTTTCGACCCTACTATGAAGGTAGAAGTCTTCATCAATGATGGGGCTGAGGTGAAGCCGGGCGATATAGCAATGATAGTGGAAGGTAAGGTGCAATCTTTGTTGCAGACAGAACGCCTGATGCTGAACATTATGCAACGCATGAGTGGCATTGCTACCATGACGCATAAATATGCCGAGAAACTGAAAGGTACGAATACGCGTGTGCTCGATACCCGTAAGACTACTCCCGGTATGCGTATTCTTGAGAAAATGGCTGTGAAGATTGGCGGTGGTGTAAATCATCGTATCGGATTGTTCGACATGATTTTGCTGAAAGACAATCACGTGGATTTTGCCGGAGGCATCGACAAGGCTATCAATCGTGCTAAAGAATATTGCAAGGAAAAAGGAAAAGACCTCAAGATAGAGATTGAAGTACGTAACTTCGATGAGTTGCAACAAGTGCTTGATCTTGGTGGCATAGACCGTATCATGTTTGATAACTTCACACCCGAAATGACGAAGAAAGCCGTTGACATGGTAGCCGGTAAATATGAAACCGAGTCTTCCGGAGGCATTACCTTCGATACACTGCGCGATTATGCCGAATGTGGCGTAGACTTTATCTCTGTAGGTGCTCTGACACATTCTGTAAAAGGACTGGATATGAGTTTTAAGGCATGTTGACAAGGGCGGAAGGCCGTATTTAGAAAATAGTAGGAAGCCTCTCATAAGTTTCAATCTTTATGGGAGGCTTTTTACTTCTGATACATTTAAGAAGTATGGTAAAGATAGATTGGAAGAAGGTAAAAACGACTATCAGAAATTGGAAGCCTGGCGAGTATATACGGCAAACTTCTATTGTTGTGATTGGTGTGCTGATAACCTTTGTCGGCAGTGAACTGGTCACTCGTTGTTCTGAGCAGAAAGACATTAAATCTACTATGCTGCTGATTAGGGATGAATTGAAAAGCAATCAGGATCAGTTTGAAGATGTTATGTCGGAATTTAATAAGGATAAACGTATTTCTACTCTCCTTATGGAACATGATATGAAATTCCGGATGATACCCGAAGACTCGTTAAGGCAATTTGGTTTTATTTTGGGGCATTTCCGTGTTTTCTCTTGTCGCCGGAATGCGATGGACCTGCTGAAAAATTCGATGTTGATGCAGAAGATATCAGATAAGGAATTTCTGTTGTCGTTAATTGAGGTTTATGAAAGGTTGGAAAGTTTTAGAACCCTCATAACCGAATATTATGATATGAAGGGGCAGGCTGTTAACCCTTTCCATCTGTCACTCACCGATGAGCAGTTTAACTCGTTGTTGGAGGGCGGCTATGAAATGTGGGAAATATATCTTTCGGATAAAACGGTACGCAATTTCATGAGAACGCCTATGGAGTATTTCCATTCCAGTTATAAAAAAAGTGTGGAGCAAGAGATTTATAAGATGATCCGAGCTATTGAACAGAGATATGGAACTAAATAAACGGTTATGGGAAATATAGATAAGATAAAGTCTGCGATTAAAGGCTGGAGATTGGGAGATGGTAAATAATCTCCATTCTTTAACTTCTTTTTAGATATAACATTGCAGCATTCTACGGAAAGCTGCGTCTAACTAACAAACGACGCGAAGAGGCGTCCGTAAAAAGAGCACTGACATTGGAAAATGAAATAGAACTGATAGAGGGCTGCCGGGCAGGAAAGGATTCCGCACGTAAGGAGCTGTATACCCTTTATTCCAAGCAGATGCTTGCGGTATGCTACCGCTATACGGGCGATGAAGATGCCGCTCATGACGTATTGCACGATGGGTTCATCAAGATCTTTACCCATTTCACTTTCCGGGGCGAATGTGCGTTGGCAACGTGGGTAACAAGAGTAATGGTGACACAGGCAATAGATTATCTGCGAAAGCAGAAGCGTATCACCCAACTGGTGGTAAACGAAGAACAATTGCCTGACATACCCGACGAAGCAAGTATAGCAGATAGCGGTAGCTGCCTCTCTGAACAGCAGTTGATGGCATTTGTGGCAGAATTACCTGATGGATGCCGAACCGTTTTCAACTTGTATGTGTTTGAAGAGAAATCACATAAGGAAATAGCGGAAATGCTTGGGATTAAGGTACATTCATCCACTTCGCAACTGCATCGCGCCAAGAATTTGTTAGCAAAAAGAATTAAAGAATATACAGAGTATGAAAGGAAATGATGAAATAACCGGTTTGTTCCGCAGTCGTCTCTCTGGTGCAGAGATGACGGTGCGGGATGGCTTTTGGGAGGAGCTGAAAAGCGACCTGTCAAGAGTTGAAACCGATGCAACCAATACTTCTGCAGCTGTTGCTTTCGGACAGAAGCAGAAACGTTCCGTCCTTACTCCACGCTTCTATCGGGTGGCTGCGGCTGCTTCTGTAGTATTAGTGCTTGGAGCTGCTTCCGCTGCATTCTGGTATTTTTCTCCGAAAGATGAGATTCAGGAAGCATTCACCAAGGTGGCTACGCTGACACCGGAAGGTAACCTGAACGGAGATGTGGTACAGGAAAAATTCCCCTCTATTCATGAGACTAAACCTACAGCGCAGACTCCGGGGCATAAACATCCGGCACCAACATCATCCGGTACCATACTTGCTGCGAATGGTGATGATGAAGAAACTGTATCTGTTACTGTTTCCATTACAATTTCCCAACGTGTATATGGCAATCACCACCAAGGTAATGGAATGTATGGTCAAACAACTTCATCAAGGAATGAAAATAATCATCGTGCCACAACTACTGATCCTACTGCTACAAATTCTAATACAGAATTTGGCTCAGATTCCGATAAAGCACTCCCCGTTACCAATGCGGGTGGTTCTGCTAAAAAATGGGCTTTCAAAGCAGGCATAGGTACATCGTTGCCAAAGGGAGATTTCGGAATGCCGTTCACCGCAGGAGTTTCTGCCGAACGTCGTTTGAGCAAACATTTTTCTCTGGAGGCAGGTTTGCAATACAACCGTCTTGACGGAGATCATACGATACATACACTGGCTGTTCCGGTGAAACTGAATGCAATACTGGCAAGCAACTCTAGAGTAGATTTTTACGCTACATTGGGTGGTGCTGCCGAGAAATGCATATCCGGAGCCAGGGACAATGGTTTTGAAGCAGAGCCTGTACAACTTTCCGTTGCGGCAGGTCTGGGAGTCCGTTATAAGTTGAACGACCGGATTGCTCTGTTTGCAGAGCCTACGGTATCTCATCATTTTGATACGGATTCGCAAACAAAAATGCTGCGAACGGAACGTCCAACGAACCTTAATCTACTTTGCGGTGTTCGTATGACATATTAACCTTAATACAATGCAACAATGAAAGCAATTTCTAATATACGTGCCGTAATGGCCATTTTGATATTCTTCTTTTCTCTTTCTTTTGTGTCATGCGCAGAAGAGACGTTGGACTACAATAATCCTGACGTGGATTTATTCGTTAAGCAACTGAAGGTCGGAAAATATTCTGTTGAAAGTCCGGAAGGGCTGAACACTATCCCTCGGTTTACTGTTGATGACATAGGGGACTTGTTGAAGTATGCCGAAGATTTGATGGTAATTCCTTCTTTTCCGCTGGCTCCGGTTTCTTATTCCGCAGGTGGTAAGCTTCGTTTAGGTGAATGTATCTTGTGGACAGTAGAAACAATCCGTCTGGGGCAGAATGCTTCGATGGGATGCAAAATGGTACATGCGGATGCAGAGAATTATGAAGGCATTTACTTCTTGTCGGATGATGAAGTTCTGGATGCTTCTGCCCGTTATCGCCGCTGGTGGGAAAACCGCAAATACCCTCGTACGATGTGGACCATAGATCCTTGTTATGATGAACCGCTTTGTGGAAGCGGATATATGTGGTGGTAAGAAAATAAATAAATGAGAATATATTGCACTATAATCGGACTGCTTTTAGTAGTAGTCCTTCCCGTTTGCGCCCAGAACTGGACACCTCAGGACTCTCTGCGATTGCGCCGTCTATTGGACGGAGAAGGAGAGATTAAGCTGAATCCGGAAGTACTGAAAGAAATGGGAGTACAGGAGCCTCTGGGCAAACAACAGATGTCGCTGGAAAGACAATGGCTGGATTTCAATACAACACTTCCCGAAATACCAAATACACCGAAGAAGAAAGTTATTCTTACCTTGCGTCCATATACAGCAAATACGAAGTATAACTGGGATCCGGTGTATCAGAAGAAAATTAAAATAGATAAGAACACGTGGAGAGGAGATCCTTTTTACGAACTTAAAATGCTTCGTGTTTATTCTGATTGGGCGAAGACTCCTTTAGAAAAGGGTATCCGTAAAAGCATAGATGAGATAGAAGCAACCGGATTGCGTTATCGAGTGACGGAACGTGCAAATAATATGGCCGTGGGTAGCTGGCAGGGTGCCAGTGGCGGTTCGGGATTCTCCGGTGATTTTATGACACCTTTTACAAAAGAATTCTGGAATGTCAAAGGACGTAAGCGCCGTGCCCGTACTCTAGAAGTGCTCCGTGCATACGGGGACTCGACTACAGTGTTGATTAAAGAGCCTGTCAAGGCGATTAAAAATTAAGGAAAAGATTTGTGATAGGGATAATTGTCTAAATCTTCATTTGTATAATTTGTGCACTCGGTTTGCGTATATTGTATATTCGTATTTCCGGGTGTAGTTTTTATGACATATCGCCTTTTCCTCCGAACCTTTCGCCCTTTTTTCTTGTTTCTTCCTTAATAATACCTAAATGTAGGAGACTATGAACAGAATAACTTCCCTTTTCGGGATTCGATATCCAATAATCCAAGGTGGTATGGTTTGGTGCAGTGGCTGGCGCTTGGCGTCGGCAGTGAGTAATGCGGGTGGATTGGGCTTGCTTGGTGCAGGTTCTATGCATCCTGAAACGTTACGTGAGCATATCCGTAAATGTCATGCTGCTACACATAATCCTTTTGGAGTCAATATTCCATTGATGTATCCGCAGATTGAAGAAATCATGCAGATAGTGGTAGAGGAAGGAGTCAATATAGTTTTCACTTCCGCCGGAAGCCCTGCCAAATGGACGGGATGGCTGAAAGAGCGGGGAGTGACAGTGGTGCATGTGGTCAGTTCTTCCCGCTTTGCGATGAAAGCCGAAGAGGCGGGTGTGGATGCTGTTGTTGCCGAAGGCTTCGAAGCCGGCGGGCATAACGGAAGGGAAGAGACTACCACTTTGTGCCTGATACCTGCCGTACGTGCTGCTACTACTTTACCATTGATTGCTGCCGGAGGAATTGCTACAGGCGAGGCTATGCTTGCTGCCCGGGTGCTGGGAGCAGAAGGGGTGCAAATAGGTACGCGTTTTGCATTGACTCAAGAAAGTTCTGCTCATGAATATTATAAGGAATATTGCCTGCGTTTGCAGGAAGGGGATACCCGCCTGTTGTTGAAGAAGCTCGCTCCGGTACGTTTGGTACGGAATAATTTCCGTGACGCTGTAGAGGCGGCCGAAGCAGTGGGGGCTACACAAGATGAACTTCGTATCCTTCTGGCTCATGGACGTGCCAAGAAAGGGATTTTCTATGGAGACTTGGAAGAAGGAGAACTAGAGATTGGTCAGGCTTCTGCACTGCTTTACGGTAAACAGATAGAGACGGTTGCTGAAGTGATGCAGGAACTGACGGAAGGATATAAAAGAGCGTGGGATGCGCTAAAGGAATAAGAATTTAGCTTCATGAGACGACGAAATTCGTCCCATGAGATGAAAAAATCCGTACCATGAGGCAAAAATAAATGTCTCGTGAGGCGAAAAGACTCATCTCATGGGACGAATTTTTTTTTGAATAGAGGGAATGAAATGGAGTCATTTCACTTTCTTACCGCCCAAAATGAAAAAAATGGGGCTGTACGTCAATCTGTACAGTCCCATTTTCATGTTTTCCGATTACGACCCTATGATTTAGGTGTACCGGAATTATTTGTTGTACTAGTTGTATTTACGGTAGGATTTGCAGTTGGTGTTGCCGTAGCTGTGCTTGTTGTGCCTGCTGCTGTTGCAGTGGTTGTTGCTGCGCTTGCTGCAACTTTTGGTTGTTCTTCCCAATGGAAGGGCTCAAAGTTAGTGTTCGGATCAACCCAAGTCGGTTTCTTGCAAGCGTAAATGATGAACGGAGCTGCCACTACAACAATGGCACCGATAATCAATACGGAGAACCAAACTGTATTGCTACCCGTTGAAATCTGACTGGGCGGGATAAAGCTCAGGATGAATGCCAACAGAGAACCACAGAAACCGAGTCCGCCGATGAACCACATCAAACCGTTACCACTCTTACCGATACGGAACGGACGGTTCAACTTCTTCATCTTGTAACGCAATACGATAGCTCCTGTAAACATCAACATATACATGATAAGGTAAAGAACTACTGTCAACTGTGACAGGATCTGATAGAAACTCTGTACGGAAGGCATTACTACGAACAAGAGGCTCAATACTGTTACAGCACCACCTTGTACGAACAGGATGTTCTTCTGTACACCCAGTTTGTTTGTCTTCTGGAAGAACGGGGGCATGTAACCTGCCTTACCTACGGCAAAAATACCTTTGGACGGACCGGCAACCCAAGTCAATACACCTGCCAGCACACCGAATGCAAGAGCGATAGCGATGATCGGTGATAACCAGGAAGCATGGATGTACTTGAAGTAATTGTCGAAACCAACCAGCAAGCTTTGTGTCAGACTGATGTCTTTGGCCGGAATGATAACACCCAGTGCGAAAGTACCCAGCACGAAAATGATAACTGTGATAGCTGCACCGATAAATACTGCTTTCGGATAATTCTTGGAGGGATTTTCTATATCCTTAACGTGGATACCGCCCATTTCCATACCGGCATAAAAGAGGAAGATACTTGCGGCGAGTACGACGTTGTCGAAGTTCGTCAGATCGGGGAAGAAGCTGCTGTGGAAGTCCAAATTGGAGTGTCCGCCTGTAGCCAGATAAATGATACCTAGGATAATCAGCAAGGCTGCCGGGATAATGGTACCAACCATACCACCGACTTTGGCAACTTTACCTACCCATCCCATACCTTTCAATGAGATGAAAGTGGCGAGCCAATAGATGATGAGCACTACGGCGAGTGTGTAGTACTTGTTACTTGCCAACGACATATCGTGCGCGTCGTTCATTCCGATGAAGGCGATGGATACGGCACCGAATGTCAATACGGTGGGGTACCAGATGGTACTTTCAATCCATTGCACCCAGATGGCAAGGAAACCGAGCCGCTTACCGTAGGCTTCGCCTACCCAGCGGAACACACCACCTTGTTTGTCCTGGAACATCGCAGCCAATTCCGCAGCGACAAGTGATGTCGGTATAAGGAATACGATAGCTGCAAATAAATAGTAAAAGGCCGAACTCATTCCGTACACGGCCTCGGCAGGTAGTCCACGTAGGGATACTACTGCTGTTACATTCATGATTGCGAGGGTGAACACACCCAGCTTCACTGTTTGTTTAATATTTGCCATAAGTTAAGGTTTTAGGTGAAAAATATGTTTTAAAATCAGTCTCTATAACAACGACCCGGTAGAGTTGTTTTCGGGGATAAAGTGAAAGTTGGTAAATTAACACTTAAACAAATGTCTTGTGCAAGACGTTTTAGGGCAATCAGACAGAAATCAGTAATATATTAAATCAGAATAAATAATAGGTATTATTATGAAAATGGCTCTTTCAGAATTTGCATTACGAGAGAAGGGAATTTATGGTGTCTTACACATTGTGATTCTGTTACTTTCGTTGTTTTTAGTGGTTAGTATTTCAGTAGATACATTCAAGGGTATTCCTTTCTATACTCAGACGGTATTTATGAAGGTTCAGTTTGCGGTGTGCGTATTGTTTTTGTTGGACTTCATTTTGGAGTGGTTTTTAGCAAAGCATAAAGGACGTTATTTTGCCACTCACTTCGTTTTTCTTCTGGTAGCCATCCCTTACCAGAGTATTATTTCTTGGGCCGGATGGACGTTTTCCGAAGAAATCACTTACTTATTGCGTTTTATTCCTTTAGTGCGCGGCGGTTATGCATTGGCCATTGTGGTGGGGTGGCTCTCGGGGAGCAAAGCTTCGGGTTTGTTCACTTCCTATATCACTATGTTGATGGCGACAGTTTATTTTGCCAGTCTGATATTTTTTGTGCTGGAGCATAAGGTGAACCCGATGGTGACAGATTATTGGAGTGCATTATGGTGGGCATTTATGGATGTGACCACCGTGGGTAGCAATATTTATGCCGTGACTCCGACCGGCAAGATACTTTCGGTGGTACTGGCTGCGCTTGGAATGATGATGTTTCCTATCTTTACCGTATATGTAACCAGTCTGGTGCAGCAGGCAAATAAGCGGAAACAAGAGTATTATGAAAAGCAAAATGCGAATGCCGATACTTCCCGGCACAATGTTTCTGTAGATAAATAGCTTTTAGGACACTTAAAAATATTTATTTTCGCATTCCTGCTAAAAAGTTTTATCTTTGTAGCCAATAATAATTGCTAACTTAATTAATTAACAACATGAAGTTATTGGCTCTATGTGCCACGGGGCTTAGTTTAATGCTGAGTTTTACCTCGTGCACCAACAACAAACATTTGATAAGTGATGCTGCCGAACGGAATGCCGTTCAGCAAGACTTTGAAACCCGACGTTCAAAGTTGTCGCACGGAGACCTGTTTCAGGTGTTCGAACAACCGATGAGTGACGAACAGCGGGAAGCTCTGACCTTCCTATATGCTTATATGCCATTGGGGGATATTACGGACTATTCCGGTGAGTATTATCTGGAAAATATTGATTATTCATTGAAAGCCCGTGAGGAAATGCCGTGGGGCAAGACAATTCCGGAGCGTGAGTTCCGTCATTTCGTTCTGCCTGTGCGGGTGAATAACGAGAATTTGGATGACAGCCGTAAGGTGTTCTATGAAGAGCTGAAGGATCGGGTAAAGGGACTTTCATTACACGATGCTGTGTTGGAAGTAAATCACTGGTGTCATGAAAAGGTAATCTATACACCATCCGATGCGCGAACCAGTTCTCCACTCGCTTCTGTAAAGACAGCTTACGGGCGTTGTGGTGAGGAATCGACTTTCACGGTAGCTGCACTCCGTTCGGTAGGCATTCCTGCCCGTCAGGTTTATACGCCCCGTTGGGCACATACAGATGATAATCATGCTTGGGTGGAAGCGTGGGTAGATGGAAAATGGCATTTCTTTGGTGCGTGTGAACCTGAACCGGTTCTGGATTTAGGTTGGTTTAACGCTCCGGCTTCACGTGGAATGTTGATGCATACGAAAGTCTTCGGACGATACAACGGTCCGGAAGAAGTAATGTATGAAACTCCCAATTATACAGAGATCAATGTAATTGATAATTATGCCCCGACAGCTAAAGCTGAGGTAACCGTGGTGGATGCCGAAGGCAATCCGGTGACTGACGCAAAGGTGGAATTTAAAGTATACAATTATGCTGAATTTTATACTGTAGCCCGTAAACAGACAGATACCCGGGGAAAAACATTCCTTACTGCCGGTAAAGGCGATATGTTGGTATGGGCTTCTAAGGATGGTAAGTTCGGATATTCCAAACTTTCATTTGGGAAGGATAATAATCTGACAGTGAAGCTGGATAAAACAGCAGGAGATAATTACATGGTGGAAGTGGATATTGTTCCTCCTGCCGAAGGTGTCAATATGCCTGAAGTTACTCCCGAACAGCGTGCCGGAAATAATCGCCGGATGGCACAGGAAGATTCCATTCGCAATGCGTATGTAGCTACGTTTATGAGTGATGAATCGGCTCGTAACTTTGCGAAGGAGTATAAATTGGATGAAGAAGCCGTGGCTAAGATTTTGGTTGCGTCACGCGGTAATCATCTGGTGATCCGTGATTTCCTTGCCCGCTTGCGTTCCGATAAATCAAAAAAGGGGGGAATAGACCTTCTGCAGAGAATTTCCTCTAAAGACTTGCGCGATGTCAGTCTTGAAGTATTGGTAGACCACATGCAGTCTCGCCTTTGCGAAAATGCAGAGTATTTCCGCCGTTTTGTCCGTAATCCGCGTGTAAGCAATGAAATGCTGACACCGTATAAGTCTTTCTTCGGTAAGGTTGTTTCAAAACAAGATATGGAAGCGTTCCGTGCCGATCCGATGAAGCTGGCTTCCTGGGTGGCCGATAGCATTCAGGTGGACAACAACTGCAATTTGGGCGGTGCACCGATCTCACCTGCCGGAGTATGGCGTGCTCGTGTGGCAGATGCGCATAGCCGTGATATATTCTTTGTATCCATGGCGCGAAGCATGGGGATTCCGGCACGTATTGACGAGGTGACGGGTAAGGTGCAATTGATTATAGGTGATGAGAGACCGGTTGATGTAGACTTTGAGGCTGTTTCTCCGTCAGCTGCACAGACAGGTAAATTGATTGCAAAATATACTCCAATCAAATCATTGGAAGATCCCAAATATTATTCTCACTTCACTATTTCAAAGGTGACTCCCGAAGGGACTTTGCAGTTACTGAATTATGACGAAGGTGATATCGATATGGGAGGTGGTGCCACCTGGAGCAATTTGCTGAAGAATGGAACGGCACTTGATGAAGGAAATTATATGTTGGTGACAGGGACTCGTCTGGCAAATGGCGGTGTGCTTTCTGATATTACTTTCTTTACCATCAAGCCGGGAGAAACGACTACTGTTGATTTGGTGATGCGCGAAAGCAAGGATGATGTTCAGGTTATCGGCAATTTCAATTCCGAGTCTCTTTATAAGCCGATTGATAGTGATGAGTTGAAATCCATCCTTTCTACCACCGGTCGTGGTTATTATATTGTGGCTGTATTGGGAGCCGGTCAGGAACCTACAAATCATGCATTGCGTGATATTGCAGCATTGAGCAAAGATTTTGAGCAGTGGGGAAGAAGTATTGTATTATTATTCCCCAATGAAGAGCAGTTCAAGAAGTTCCGGCCTGAAGAATTTCCGGGATTGCCCTCTACTATTACATATGGTATAGATGCGGACGGGGCTATCCAAAAACAGATAGCTGAAGGCATGAAGCTGCCTAACAAGACTATTTTGCCTATGTTTATTATTGGGGATACCTTTAATCGTGTAGTATTTGTCTCACAAGGTTATACCATCGGCTTAGGCGAGCAACTGATGAAAGTAATCCATAAGCTTTAAACTTTTGTAGGCAGATATAAAAGAAATGAGGCTGTTCCGTTTTTTTCGGGATAGCCTCATTCTTTTTATTATTGATTGTCTTTCGGATTATTTATCATCTTCCAAATCATCATCTTCATCATCCCTTTTAACCCTCTTCAACTTTTTGGATTCTTTGGTTTTCTTTTCCAAAGCCTTATCATTTTCGTCTTTCAAGGCTAGTTCGGCTAAGGCGGCTTTAACGATATCCGGGTCGGTTACATCCTTTTTATATTCTTCGATTTTCACAGTGCCACCCATTGATACTTTGGGGTTGCGGTATAGCATATCGCTTTCACAGGTGGTGCGTCCAGAGAAATGAAACTCGCAGGCACCGGTTTCCTCGGCAATTTTACGAATATTTTTAGGATTTACTCCACATCCCGGCATGATGATAATGCGTTCGTCGGCCAGTTCTACCAATTCTTTAAGGAGGGGAATGCCTTTTTCGGCAGTGGCTTCCTGACCTGAAGTAAGGATGCGGTGGCAACCGAGTTCAATAATTTGTTCTAATGCTTCTTGCGGATTACGGCACATATCAAAAGCGCGATGGAAAGTGACACTCATGTCGCCTACGGCATTCATCAATTTTTCCATGGCTTCCACGTCTACTTTGCCATCAGCTGTCAGGCAACCGAATACTACTCCATCTGCTCCTAATTGGCGTGCTACTTTAATATCATGCAACATGATTTCTTGCTCGATGGGAGAATATAGGAAATCTCCGCCACGGGGACGGATAATAATGTGCAATTTGGTCTGTTGTAAGAGTTGGCGTGCCATGCGTATTTCGCCAAACGACGGAGTGGTACCTCCTTCGGGAATACCTGCGCATAACTCCACACGATAGGCTCCGCCCTGTTGTGCTTTTACTGCACTTTCAACAGAATTGGCGCAGATTTCAATTTTTGATTTGTTGCTCATAAAGGTTATTTAATAATTAATTCTATCACGTAATCTATATCGTCGGGTACTTTGGGTAACTTCAACAATATACCGTCTTTGTCCTGTTTGAAGGAAAGAGAAGCCTTATCGGTGAATTGCATTGCTTTTTTTACTTTTGCCTTCAGAGGTATGTAAAGCGTATTATCCTTTAAATCTAATACATGGATAAACAAACGGTCGCCTTTACGGGTTGATACACCCCATGGATGGGGAGCTACATCTCCACCACGTGTTCCATAAATAGTTTCTCCGTATTGGTCCATCCATTCGCCCACTTTTTTCAGGCGGTCTACAGCTGTGGCGGGAAGTTCTCCATTGGGTTGCGGACCGATATTCATTAACAGGTTTGCGTTCTTTCCGGCTGCTTTAACCAAATAGTGTATTAACGCTTTGGGCGACTTATAATTTTGGTCTTCAATTTTATATCCCCACATTCCATTCATGGTTTCACAGGTTTCCAAAGGAAGTGAGCTGACGCTCTGTCCTGAAAGTCCTGCTTTATTCTCACCGGGCAGATCGCGTTCAAACATCTGGAAGTCTTCACCGGCATACGGAGTGCGGTGATGGTTGTTACCTACCAGGCAGGCGGGCTGTAGTTTGTGGATTAATGCGTATTGTTCTTCCAGTTGCCAATCGAAATCTTTGGGCTGATCCCAAACTCCATCGAACCAGATGGCACCTACCGGTCCGTAATTGGTTAGTAGTTCGGTCAACTGGTTGTTCATGAATTTATAATAACTTTTCCAGTCTCCGTGTCCTTTGGGACGTCCTGTCCCGCGTCCGGTGCCTCCTCCTTCAGGATAATCATCGCGACGCCAGTCTAAGTGTGAATAATAGAAATGGAGTTTAATGCCTTGTTTGTGGCATTCGTCTGCCAATTCTTTCAGCACATCCCGTTTGAACGGAGTGGCGTCTACAATATCAAAATCTGATTCTTTGGTATCGAACATCGAGAAACTGTCGTGGTGGCGGCTGGTAATACAGATATATTTGGCACCTGAGGCTTTGATGGCCGATACCCATTCAGCGGCATTGAAACGTGAAGGATAAAAACCCGATGCTAATTTGGCATATTCATCGCGGTGGATATTGTGGGTGGTCATATACCATTCACCTTGTGCGGTCATGCTGTAGATACCCCAGTGAAGGAAGATTCCAAATTTGTTATCTTGAAATTCCTGACGTGCTTTCATGTTCTCGGGGGTTGGTGTGTAACTTTGCTCGGGAGCTTGTGCAAAGGTGGTATTGCTTGTAAGTAGCAATAGTGCGGCGCCTAGACTGATTTTCTGTATAAACTTGTTTTTCATAATATAAATAATTATCTTTCTTTGCAAAGATAGATATAATGTCAGAATGCTAAAAATGTTTTGAGGAAAATATTTTAAAAGGAAAAGCCGGTCATCTCCTGAACGGGTAGGAAAAAGACCGGCTTTTTGATTGAGAAAAGGCAGATTTAACTGATACTGATACGATGTCCGTTAAAGATATTCATACCTAGTTTGTTCATGATATATTTAATGGCAAGTTGTGCCTTTACAGAGTTTCCCGCCTCATCCAAAGGAGGTGCGAAAGCTGCGATACCCATAATTCCGGGCATCACTCCCAGTACTCCGCCACCTACACCTGTTTTAGCGGGAACACCGGAGGTGTAAAGCCAATCGCCTGTGTGCTGGTAGAAACCTACAGTAGCTATCAGAGAAGTTATTTTCGGAGCAAGTTCTTTATCGAATACCTGTTTCTTGGTGTCAGGATTGAGGCCGTCATTGGCGATTGTAGCTGCGCAGACTGACAATTGGTCGGCTGTGATGCCCATGGAACACTGACGGGTATAGAGGTCGAGGGACATATCAGGATCATCGTAGATGCGGTTATAGTTTTTCAGTAACCAGGCAATAGAACGATTGTTGAAGTTAGTGGCCGATTCCGATTTATAAAGTTCGTCAATCAATTGGGGAGCACTGCCACAGAGTTCAGTCATATTGTCGACAATAGCTTTCCATTTGGCGTCACTGTTGCCGATGGGTTGCACCATGCTATCTGCACTGATGGCTCCTGCATTTACCAATGGAGTAGAGGGATGGTCATTCTCCAGCAAGATAGCCATGATGGAGTTAAACGGCAGTCCTGTTGCATCTGCACCAATCATTTCGAGTACTTTCTGTGCGCCATATTGACGAAGAATCAGTATAGCTGTCAATACTTTAGACACAGATTCAATGCCGAATTGGTATTGATAGTCACCCAATTGAATTTTTTCGCCATTCATCAGGCAAATACTGATACCGAATAGTTTCGGATTGATATTAGCCAAATAAGGAATGTAATCGGCATTTTTACCTTCTGTATTGTCTTTATACAGATTGTAAGCCTCCTGTGCAACATCTCTTATCTGTTGGATAGTTATAGTTCTTTCCATAAATTAATTCGATTGAAGGGAGTGTGTCAAAACTAAACCGGGCTATCCAATTGTCAGCTGTAGGGGCAGGGTTTGCCTGCCCAAAGACACAAAGCAAACTGTTTTCGGGCGAGCGAATCTCGCCCCTACGAGCTAAAACGACAGCATTATCCACGTTTTGACACAACTCCATTATTGTTATCTACGCTTATTTTTTAGCAGCGTTGCTATGTGCATTATGGGTAAACACAGTACCTTTTACAGTGATATTCTTGTCTTGGGCAATGCGGGTCTGAGTAGGGTACTCCAATTTTTCGAACTCACTGATGGCATTCTTGATGTCG